>Ga0182005_1000045_pt1 | contig 138175 bp, 122 predicted proteins | sample Sormic07211103_1_FD_123021 | JGI IMG/M metagenome (GOLD analysis project Ga0182005, IMG submission 123021) | Rhizosphere microbial communities from Sorghum bicolor, Mead, Nebraska, USA - 072115-103_1 MetaG | ecosystem: Host-associated > Plants > Roots > Rhizosphere | place: USA: Nebraska... | reverse complement strand
GTGACCCAGGCGCTCGCCTACGAAATGCGCAACGACGAAAGCGTCGTGGTGCTCGGTGAGGACGTCGGCGTCAACGGCGGCGTGTTCCGCGCCACCCAGGGCCTGCAGGAACAGTTCGGCGAAGAGCGCGTCATCGACACGCCGCTGGACGAAGGCACCATTGCCGGCCTGACCATCGGCCTGGCCGTGCAGGGCATGAAGCCGGTCGCCGAGGCGCAGTTCGAAGGCTTCATCTACCCGATGATGGAGCACATCGCCTGCCACGCCGCGCGCATGCGCAACCGCACCCGCGGTCGCATGACCGTGCCGGCCGTGTGGCGCGCCCCCTGGGGCGGCGGCATTCGTGCGCCGGAGCATCACTCCGAGGCCAACGAGCACCTGTTCACCAACATCCCGGGCCTGCGCGTGGTCATGCCGTCGTCCCCCGCGCGTGCCTACGGCCTGCTGCTCGCCGCCATCCGCGATCCGGATCCGGTGATCTTCTTCGAGCCCAAGCGCATCTATCGCCAGTACAAGGAAGAAGTGCCCGATGACGGCGAAGCGCTGCCGCTCGACGTGTGCTTCGTGCTGCGTGACGGCACCGACGTCACGCTGGTCACCTGGGGCGCTCAGGTCAAGGAATGCCTCGAGGCCGCCGACGAACTCGCGCAGCAGGGCATCAGCGCCGAAGTCATCGACGTCGCCACGCTGACCCCGCTGGACTTCGACACGATTGCCGAGTCGGTCGGCAGGACCGGCCGCTGCGTCATCGTGCACGAGGCTCCGAAGACGGCCGGTTTCGGTGCGGAGATCGCCGCCCGTCTGTCCGAGGAATGCCTGTACAGCCTGCTCGCGCCGGTCGAACGCGTCACCGGCTTCGATACCCACATCCCGCTGTTCCGCCTGGAAATGAAGTACCTGCCCAGCGTCGAACGCATCGTCGAAGCCGCCCAGCGCACGCTCGCCGCCTCCTGAGGAAACGATAGACATGGCCGACATCAAGACCTTTTACCTGCCGGACCTCGGCGAAGGCCTGCCCGACGCGACCGTCGTCGAGTGGCACGTCAAGGAAGGCGACACCATCAAGCTCGACGCCCCGCTGGTGTCGATGGAAACCGCGAAGGCCGTCGTCGACGTGCCGTCGCCCTTCTCCGGCACTGTGAAGAAGCTGCACGGCGGCGTGGGTGACATCATCGAAACCGGCGCGTCGCTGGCCGACTTCGAAATCGATCCCAACGCCCGCCAGCGTGCCGAAGCCGAATCCACGGGTCACCACCACGGCCCGAAGAAGAGCGTCGGCAGCCCGGCACCGGATGACGCGTCCAAGGTCGTCGCCTCCGACGACGGTGGCGAGATCGAATCCGATGGCAAGGCCCCGGCACAGCGCGAAGACGAAGGCACCGTCGTCGGCGCCATGGTCAGCGGCAACGCCGTGCACACCGAGCAGGTCTCGAGCGCCGGTGGCGTCAAGGCCGTACCGGCCGTGCGCGCGCTGGCGAAGAAGATGAAGATCGACCTCACCCGCGTGTCGCCCACGGGCGCCGGTGGCGTGATCACCATGGCCGACGTGAAGAACGCCGCCGCCAACGGGGGCGCCGCGCTCGGGGCATCCGGCTCGCAGCCTGCCGCACCCACGCGCCCCGCCTCGGCCCAACACCTGGCACCCACGTTGCCCGAGCCGGGTACCGCCCCTTCGCGTACGCCGGTGTCGCTCGCGGGCAAGGCCGTGCGCACGGCGCCTCCGGGCAAGGACGCGATGGGCCAGCCGGAACAGCTCAAGGGTGTCCGCCGCAACATGGCACGCGTCATGGCCGATGCGCATGCCCAGGTCGTCCCGACCACGATCGTCGACGATGCCGATCTGCATGCCTGGATCGGCAAGCAGGACATCACCGCGCGTCTGATCCGCGCCATCGTCGTGGCCTGCAAGGCCGTGCCGGCGCTCAACGCCTGGTTCAACGGCAAGGACCTGACCCGCACGCTGCATCCGCACGTGGACATCGGCATCGCCGTGGACACCGAAGACGGCCTGTTCGTGCCCGCGCTGCGTAACGCCGACGTGCTCGACGGTGCCGGTGTCCGCGCCGCGATCAAGCGACTGCGTTCGTCGGTCGAGGATCGCAGCATCCCGGCATCGGAACTCTCCGGCTACACCATCAGCCTGTCCAATTTCGGCATGTTTGCCGGTCGTTACGCTACGCCGGTGGTGGTGCCGCCGACCGTTGCGATCATCGGTGCGGGCAAGCTGAGCCACGATGTGGTCGCCGTGATGGGCGGTATCGAAGTGCATCGCCGCATGCCGCTCTCGCTGACCTTCGACCACCGCGCCGCCACCGGCGGCGAAGCGGCGCGCTTCCTCAAGGCGATGATCGACGACCTGGGGCTGCCGCAGTAAGTCGCGGCGATCCTGTGGGTCCATTCGCGCGCGGGGCGCGCTCTTACACGATGGTGTAGGAGCGCGCCCCGCGCGCGATGCCTTCAGCCCTGCCGACCCCGCATCGCGCTATCCTAGGCCGATGCTCAATAACGACACCCTCCGCAGCATCCGCTACATGCTCGACCTCGGCGAGGTTCATGTGGTCGAGATCCTCAAGCTCACCGGCTTCGATGCCACCCGCGAACAGGTCGCTCCCTGGCTGCGCAAGGAAGACGAACCCGGCTTCGTCGAAATGCCGGACATCGCGCTGGCGCACTTTCTCGACGGCCTGATCATTCATCGCCGCGGCCGCGACGAGAGCCAGCCGCCGCGACCCGTCGAGGCGCGCATCAACAACAACCTCGTGCTGAAGAAGCTGCGCGTCGCCTTCGAACTGAAGGAGGACGACATTCTGGCGCTGATGGCGAACGTGGGTTTCCGCGTGTCGCGCGGCGAGATCAATGCGCTGTTCCGCCAGCCGAAGCACAGCAATTTTCGTCTGTGCGGCGATCAGTTTCTGCGGAATTTTCTCAAAGGCCTGACGGCGCAGGTACGCGGGGCGTGAGAGGGACGCATGGCGGCGAGCGCCTCAGCGCCGCCGCCATACCAGCTGCCGCACGATGAGCGCCACGACCAGCACGGCGACGAACGCTCCGTACGCCCAGAGCGCCGGCACGACCTGCTGCCAGATGGCGCCGCTCTTCGGACCGAACTGATCGGCCGCAGGCAACTCCACGGCGTCGAAGGCGATCAACGCCGACTGGATCGCCGCGGTCACGGCGGCTAGCAACGCCAGCACATCGAAGCTGCGCCGCGTGCCGTTGGTCAGCAGCGACTTCGGATAGCGCCAGTACGCCCAGCCCAGGACGATCAGCCAGGGCGCCAGCAGCATGAGCGCGAGATAGCGCATGCGTCAGGCGCCTTGCCCGATGTCGCCGGGACGGACCATGCCTCAGCCCGCCGCCTTGTTCGCGGCTTTAGCCGCCGCTTCGTCCGCCGTCACGGCGGCAAGCACGTCGAGTGCCGTACGCAGGCGAAGGACGAGGGCGGCGCGAGCCGCCTCATCCGGATACGACTGGCCTTCGGCGACGACCGCGCCGTCGACCAGCAGAACGATACGGTCGCCCTGCGACTCGAGCGCGGCCTGAGCGCCACCCAGCGTAGCGAGCGTCTGGCGCAGCGTCCCCGCGGCTTTGGGATCGGCGAAGGACCGTGACAACAACAGCTCTTCGCCGTCCGCGCCGAACAGGCGGAAACGGAAGCTGCCGTCATCCTCCCGGAAGCTGGCGAAACGCGGCGGCTTCGCTTTCGGCGCGGCAGCCGGCGCAGCCGCAGCGGCCGGCTCATCAGCCACCTTCCGACGATGCCGCGCGTTACGCAGGCCGACGGCCTCGCGCAGCGTTTCCACCAGCGGACCGGCGATAGCGCGTGCCTTGGCCGCACCGGCAAGAAGGATGTCCTCCATGTCGTCGGGTCGGGCCATCAGGTCTTCGTAACGTGCGCGCATCGGCGCGACGTCGGCCTCGACGCGCTCGAACAGCACCGTCTTGGCCTCACCCCAGCCGATACCGCCGTGCAGGGCTTCTTCGAAGGCCTGCGTCTCCGCCGGCGTGGCAAACGCCTTGAAGATGGTGAACAGCGCGGAGTTGGCGCTGTCCTTCGGCTCGCCCGGCGCACGCGAATCGGTGACGATTTTCATGATCGCCTCGCGCATGCCCTTCGTGCCGCCCTCGAACAGCGGAATGGTGTTGTCGTAGCTCTTGGACATCTTGCGACCATCCAGGCCCGGCAGGGTCGCCACCTGCTCTTCGATGTGCGCCTCGGGCATGACGAAAAACTCGCGCCCGTAGGTATGGTTGAAGCGCTGCGCGATGTCGCGCGCCATTTCGATGTGCTGGATCTGATCGCGGCCGACCGGCACCTTGTTCGCATTGAACGCGAGGATGTCCGCCGCCATCAGCACGGGGTACATGTAGAGGCCCGCGGTGACGCCGGCGTCCGCATCTTCCTGCTGCTCGATGTTGCGGTCCACGGCGGCCTTATAGGCATGCGCACGGTTGAGCAGACCCTTGCTCGTCACGCAGGTCAGCAGCCACATCAGCTCCGGAACCTCGGGAATATCGGATTGCCGGTAGAACGTGGCGACATCCGGATCCAGACCCGCGGCCAGGAACGACGCGGCGATCTTCAGACGGGACGCCTCGACGCGGTCGGCGTCGTCGCTCTTGATCAGAGCGTGATAGTCGGCCATGAAGTAGAACGCATCGACGTTCGGATCCTTGCTGGCCAGAACGGCCGGGCGGATCGCACCGACGAAGTTGCCGAGATGCGGCGTGCCAGTGGTGGTGATGCCGGTGAGGACGCGGGTATGCATGGGAACCTGATGGGCTACGGACGATAACCGTCCGAGTGTAGCCCGCGAGGCGGCCCGGGGGCGACCCGGGCCTGCGACGCGTCGTCGCGATCAGCGCATCAGGGTAGATTTACCGAACAGCGATTCCACCAGGTCCACCGCCAGCTTTGCGGTCTGGTTGCGCTTGTCGAAGGCCGGATTCAGTTCGACGATATCCAGAGAACCTACCCGGCCGGTGTCGGCGATCATCTCCATCACCAGCTGGGCTTCGCGGTAGTTGGGTCCTCCGCGTACCGTGGTGCCTACCCCGGGGGCGATCGACGGATCGAGGAAGTCGACGTCGAAGCTCACGTGCAGATGGGTGTCTTCGTCGACGCCCGACAGAGCTTCTTCCATCGCGGCCTTGATACCGATCTCGTCGATGTAACGCATGTCGTAGATGTCGATGCCCACCTCGTGGACGAAACGCTTTTCGCCCTCGTCCACGGAGCGGATGCCGATCTGGCGGAAGACGTCCGGCGAGGTGGCCGGCACCGTGCCGCCGATATGGGTCAGGACGTCTGGGCCGTAGCCGCACAGGCAGGCCACGGGCATGCCGTGGATGTTACCGGACGGGGTGATCTGGCTGGTGTTGAAGTCCGCGTGGGCGTCGAGCCAGAGCACGCGAAGCTTCTTGCCCGTGTCACGGCAGTGACGCGCCACGGCGGAAATCGAGCCGATCGCCAGGCAATGGTCACCGCCGAGCATGATCGGCAGGTGCCCCTCGGTGAGCGCGGCATGGATCGCGTCGTGCACCGCGGTGTTCCAGGCCACGACGGCATCGAGGTGGCGATAACCGTCCACCGGGGGCTCCCACGGATTCAGGGGGCCGACCAGATTGCCGCGATCGACGACATGCATGCCGCGCCTGGCCAGGCGCTCGGCCAGACGGGCGACGCGCAGGGCCTCGGGGCCCATGGAGCTGCCGCGGTGGCCGGCGCCGATATCGGTGGGGGCGCCCACGAGGGCAACCGAACGGGTGGTGGGACTCATCGGGATGTACTCAGCATCGGGCAAGTTTACACGGGCCTTTAAAACACCCACGTTGCAGCGCGTCAGGGCATGTGAAGACCGACAGGCCTCCGGTCAGTGCGATGAGACGTAAGGTGACGGCGTCATGGCCGCCGGCAGCGCGAAATTCCGCTTCATGCGCTCGACCTCTTCGACCGGCGGCCTGCCGAACAGGCGCTTGAACTCGCGACTGAACTGCGACGCGCTTTCGTAACCTACCGCCGTTGCCGCCGCCGCTGCTGTCGCGTGCTGGCGAAGCATGAGCAGACGTGCCTGGTGCAGCCGTGTGGACTGCACGTAGCGCATGGGCGACGTCCCGGTCATCGCGCGGAAGTGGGCATGAAACGTCGGCGCGCTCATCGCCGCTTCGTCAGCCAGTTCATCGACGCTCAGCGCATCGCGGTAGCGGCTGTGGATCATCCGTATCGCTCTCGCCACCATGCCGAACTTGCCTTGCTGCGCCAGCGCGGCGCGCAGCGACCCGCCCTGCGCACCGGACAGTATCCGGTAGTAGATTTCGCGCACGAGGGCCGGGCCCAGGATGTCGGCTTCCGGTGGCCTGGCCAACGCTTCCAGCAGACGAAGCACGGATACCGCGAGTGCGTCCTCCATCGGCGAGGCATACAGCCCTCGCGGAGACGCGGTGGACGATCCCCGTCGTTCGTCGATCCGCATGCACAGGTCGGCCGCCATCCCGTGATCGAGGCGAAAGTAGATCGCCAGCAACGGCTCGTCGGCGGACGCATCGGTCTCCATCGTGAAGGGCACGGGCACCGAAACCACGAGGTAATGCTCGGCGTCGTAGACGAAGACCTCGTCACCGAGCAGCCCCCGCTTGCGCCCCTGCACCACCACGACGATGCCGGGTTCGTAGAGCACGGGCGTACGACTCAGCGGCCGGTCGGACCGCAGGAGACGCACGTCGGACAGCGGCGTCAGGCTGTAACCCTCCGCGGGTGCGAGCTCGCGAAGCAGGTCGATCATGCGGCGTCGGAGGTGGGAATCCATGCCGACATGGTCCGCCTTATCGCCTGTCCCGGCAATCGCCACTCATAGGATCAGGCAAGCACGCAATATCCCAGGCCATGGGAGGCAAGGGGGATCGAGCCTAGCATGGGCCCCGTACCTGACCAGGAGACCATCCATGTCCACCAAGACCTTTTTCATCACGGGTGTCAGCAGCGGTTTCGGCGAGGCCCTTGCCCGCGAGGCCCTCGCTGCCGGCCATCGCGTGATCGGCACCGTGCGCAACGAAGAGGCGCGCCGCGCGTTCGAAGGGCTCGACGAGACGCGCGCCCACGGCATGCTTCTCGACGTCACCGATATCGACGCGATTCCCGCTGTCGTCTCCGACGCGGAAGCGCGCTTCGGACCGGTCGATGTTCTCGTCAACAACGCCGGTTACGGGCACGAAGGGATCTTCGAAGAATCGCCTCTCGATGAGATGCGCCGACAGTTCGAGGTCAACGTGTTCGGTGCCGTGGCGGTCACGCAGGCCTTCGTGCCACGGTTTCGCGAACGTCGCCACGGCCACATCGTGAACATCACCTCGATGGGCGGCTTTATCACGATGCCGGGCATCGCCTACTACTGCGGCAGCAAGTTCGCTCTGGAAGGCATCAGTGAGGTGCTGAGCAAAGAACTGAGCCCCTTCGGCGTCCATGTCACCGCCGTGGCACCCGGCAGCTTCCGTACCGACTGGGCGGGCCGGTCGATGCAGCGTTCACCGCGCAGCATTCCGGACTACGACGCGACGTTCGATCCGATCAGGCAGGCACGCCAGGAGAAAAGCGGCAAGCAGCTCGGCGATCCGGCAAAGGCGGCGAAGGCGATGCTCGCCCTGGTCGAGTTGCCCGCCCCGCCAGCGCATCTCCTGCTCGGCAGCGATGCATTGGCTCTGGTCCGCGACAAGCTCAAGGCGATGGCGGAAGACATGACGACGTGGGAAACACTGACGCGCTCGACGGATGGTTGATCATCCGATGGTGCCGACACCCGGATTCGAACTGGGGACCTACCGCTTACAAGGCGGTTGCTCTACCAACTGAGCTATGCCGGCGAAGTCGCGAAGTTTATCAGAAGCAGCCCGTCGGTCGAGCACTCACCGCCGGATTGCGCAGGTTGCGGCGAAGGTCGGCGCCACCGTCATCCGGGACAACCACATCCAGCCACCAGACCGGCGTCGTCTCCGTACGCTCACTCATCCGTGCGGGGAACCCGGCGGCGACGACTTCGTCGCGGCGCTTGCGGGCGTTAGCGGGATCATGGAACAGGCCCAGCGCGACCGAGTTCTGCAACTCGCCCTGGGCCGTCACGACGAAATAATCCTTGATGCCCTTCGCTTCGAGCCGACGGGCCTGGGCGAGCGCCAGTTCGCGTGTCGACTGCGATGGAAGGAAGACGCGCCAGCCGCGGGATTCGCTGGTCGTCTCCTGGCGCTGGCGGCTGCGGACCGTGCGCGGCGCGATGGCGGTACGCGCGGTGCGCAGATCGACCTGATTGGCGAAGGGACCGATGGCCAGGCATTTGTAGCTGCGGCGGGGACTGGTCGGCGCGTCGGGCTGTGTCGGCGCGGTATCCACCGCCGCCCTGGGCGCCGTGGGTGCCGGTTTCGCCGCGGCGGCAGCCAGCGCCGCTGTGGCCGAGCTGCCGGAGACCGGCGTCACGGGCGACGACATACCCGGCGCGCTCTTTGCAGTCGTCGCGGGTGGCGCTGGCGCTGCTGCTGGGGCCGGTGCCGGTGCCGGTGCCGGTGCCGGTGCCGCCAGGCTGGACGTCGTCGTGCTGGCCGCACCAGGGCGCCCGGCAGCGGTCGCGGGCGCCGCACTCGCGGCGGCGGGCACTTCGGCCAGCAATTTCAGTCGGGGCACGCCGCTGTCAGTGGGATCCACCGCGTGCTTACCGGTATCGCCCAGCAGCAGCCACGCGGCTACCGCGATATTGAGGGCGATCAGCAAGACGAAGAACAAACGCAGCAGCATGGTGGCCTTGGGCTTACGGTGGGGCCTGCTCGCGTTCCCCTGTAAGAACCGGCGGCGTCCGGATTCTAGGCGATCTTGGCGGTCTCGGTGTGTGCTTTGGCCCAGACGGCCAGACCCCGAAGGACGGTGTCGGGCACGAGCAGCACCTCGCGCTCGAGCAACGGCGCCAGTACACCCGCATCGCCGCCGCCGAGGGTCACCGTCGGGTGGCCGCCAAGCAGGGGTGCCGAACGCTCGACAAAGCGATCGACCAACGCGGCGCAGGCCTGCCAGCAGCCCGATGCCAGACCGTCGGCGGTGTTATCGGCAAGGTCGCGTACCGCACCTGCGCCACCGGGGCGCACCTGCACGGTCGCGCCCAGTACGGATTGCTGCATCAGCAGCGGCCCCGGCGCGATCCATCCGCCGAGGTGCCTGCCATCCGCATCCAGCGCATCGAGCGTCAGGGCCGTGCCGACGCTGGCGAGGACGCAGGGCGAGCGACCCGCCGCGTGCGCATCGACCAGAGCGAGGAAGCGATCCACGCCGAGGCGATGAGGTTCGGCATACGCATTGGTGACGCCGCAGGCTTGCGCGGGCGTACGGACCCAGACCGGCGAGAGGCCGAACGCCTTCTGCGCCGCCACGGCGACCGCGGTCTCCCGGGCGGGATCCACCACCGACGCACCGACGACCCGAACCGGCGCCGGCCAGGACGCCCACAACGTCGCCAGTTCGTGCGCGATATCCGCATCCCAGCCAAAGGCCCCGCGATGACTGAAGTCGGCGCCATCGATCAGCGCGAATTTCAGTCGGGTGTTGCCGAGGTCGAGCAGAAGAATCACGCGCCACTCCTGCGGACGGAGACATCCGCACTATCGACGGTCACGGACTGGCCGTCGGCACGACGCACACGCAAGGCACCGCGCTCGTCGACACCCTCTCCGGTGGCGTTGTACTCGCCGCGAGGATCGATGATGCGCAGTGGCTGGTCGCGCAACAGGTCGTTGACCGCGTATTCGTCGGCGAAGGCCGCGAAGCCATGTCGCTCGAACGCGAGCAGCCCCTCCGCAAGCGCGGACACGACCGCCGTGGCGACGCGATTCCGTCCCGGCGGCTGCCCGCCAGTGAGTTCCGCCAGATCGGTGATCGGTTGTCCCGCACGCTCGTGCAGGGTGTCCGGGAGCCGGATGTTGAGACCGACTCCGATGATGGCCGCGCAGGGACCGGAGTACTCGCCGGACAGCTCCACCAGGATGCCGGCCAGTTTGGCCTGGCCCGCCAGCACATCGTTGGGCCACTTGAGCCCGGCGGTGCGGACGCCGAGGTCGTCCAGCGCGCGGATCAGCATGACACCCACCGCCAGCGAGAGGCCCGACAACGACGCGAACCCCGAGTCGAAACGCTTCAGCACCGACAGGTAGAGATTCATGCCCGGCGGCGAGAGCCAGGTCCGGCCACGCCGCCCGCGCCCTGCCGACTGGGCTTCGGCCATGACGAAAGCCAGGTCGTCCAGCGTAGGAATACGCCGCGCCAGCTCGCTGGACGTGGAGTCGATATCCCAGTGCACCTCGAGCATGCCCACGTGCGACGAAAGCGCAGGCTCGAGCGCCGTGCGGATGCGCTGACCGTCAAGCAGTTCGGTCGCCCACGGAAGCCGGTAGCCGCCGCCCACCTTCGCTTCGACGGGCACGCCTTTCAGACGTAGCGACTCGATCTGTTTCCAGACGGCGGCACGGGTCACACCGGCCTGACGGGCCAGAGTGGCGCCGGACACGGCATCGCCGCCGGCAAGGGCTTCCAGGAGGTCGCGTGCGAGCATGGGCTGCCGTGAGGCCGTCAGGCGGCCGGTGTCAGGGGGAGGGAGAGCCGGGGCATCGGGTAATTCTAGGGCAGCCGCGAGGATTTCGCCCGCATGGCGCCGCAGAGCCCGATGACACACCTCCAGCACTGGCACCGTTTCGAAATATCTGAGAGGATCGGTCGGTCCCCCGGCACGTCCGGGGCCCACGGGGTATACCGATGAACGCCAGACCCTACATCTTCGGATGTCTGTGCCTCGTCGGTGCCATCGGCACCGCCGCCGCTTCCGACGTCAGCGTGACCAACAGCCTGCTTTCGCTGGGCCGGTCGGTGTCGTCGTCGTTCGATGCCGGATCCACCTCGCGCTCCAGTTCCAGCCAGAGCAGCCGCGACAGCGGCAGCGGCGACGTGACCACCGCGAGGCAGGTCAATAACGCGCAGGCCAGCCCGGGTCAGGCGCCCATGCCACCCCCCGTCGAGGCCGACGCCGATATGCATGATGGCTCTTCGAGCGGTCACGGCGCGGGGCCGACCTGGCAGTCCATGCTTCCCGGGTCGATCTTCTAAGAATCCGCCGGCCGTCGTGTGAGCGTTTTCCAGTCGTTGCTCGCGCGTTTTCGCGCCCCCGTCCCGCCCATCGACGACACACTCTGGGCACACGCCCTGACCCGCGTTCCGCTGGCGAACGCGCTGGACGCGCCGCGAGCCCACTACCTGCGCCAACTCGCTGCGTCTTTTCTCCACACCAAGCGATTCCACGCGCTGGGCGACGCCTCGCTGGATGATTTCTGGCGTCTGGCTATCGCCATGCAGGCCAGCCTCCCTGCCCTGCCGCACGGCCCGAAGGTCTTCAAAGGCTGGACCAATATCCTGGTCTACCCCGGCGAATTCAACGTCCGTCGCAGTCACCATGACGCACCCACCGGCGTGATCACCGAGAGCGACGACACGCTGATCGGCGAAGCGTGGGAGCGCGGCCCGATGATCCTTTCGCTGGCCGACGTGGCGCTGGATCTCGAAGCCCCCTGGGATGGCGTCAACGTGGTGATCCACGAAATGGCGCATAAGCTGGACATGCTCGCCGGCCCCGCCAATGGCGTGCCGCCCCTACCGGGGGGCATCAGCCGGAGGGAATGGATCGGCAGCATGCAACAGGGCTTCGAAAGACTCTCGAAGGCGGTGGGTCGTCGACGCAAGACGGCGATCGATCCCTATGCGGCGGAAGCGCCCGAGGAATATTTCGCGGTGACAAGCGAAATGCATTTCTCGCGGCCCGCCTTGCTGCGTGAGGCGGAGCCGGACGTGGCGCGCCTGTTCGATGCCTATTACGGACCTTCGCCCGCCGACTGACGATCCTCAGGCGGGCGGAATACGCACGCTGAAACGTGCGCCACCGAGCTCCTCCGAGTGATCGACGTGCAGCTCGCCCTGGTACGCCTTGACGATGTCCTGCACGATCGACAGCCCGATGCCGTGGCCCTGCACGCGCTCATCGCCGCGCACGCCACGTTGCAGGATCTTCTCGATCTTTTCGTCCGGAATGCCCGGGCCGTCGTCTTCGACAATGAGTTCGAGACCCGCGCGCCCGCGCACCTTCGCCACGGAACGCGCGGTGAGCAGGACGCGATGCGAGGCCCACTTGAAGGCGTTCTCGACCAGGTTACCCATCAGTTCCAGCAGGTCGCCCTGCTCGCCCGGGAACGAGACACCGTCTTCGATCTCGAACTCGCACAGCACGTTCTTTGCGGCGTAGACCTTTTCCAGACTCTGCACCAGATCTTCCGCATGACCGGCGATCGGCTCGACCGAGGCGATGGTGCGACGACCGGAGGTGGCCGCGCGAGACAGCTGGTATGCGACCAGCTCGTCCATCTTGCGCACTTGCTCGAGGATGTCGCCACGCAGCGAACGTGCGTCGGCTTCGTTTTCCAGTTGCGAGCGCACGACGGCCAGCGGGGTTTTCAGGCTGTGCGCCAGATCGGCCAGGGTGTCGCGATAACGCGTACGCTGCTCGCGCTCGCTGTCGATGAAGGCATTGAGGCGCTTGGTGAGCACCGTCAGCTCCATCGGATACGGACCGTCGAGGTGGTCGCGCGTGCCGCGCTCGATGTGCGCGAGATCGCTCGATACACGGCGCAACGGCAGCAGGCTCCAGCGCAGCAGGAACAGCTGCAGCAGCATGAGCATCATGCCGAGCATGGCCAGCCAGAGGAACTGCGTCCGACGGTAGGTCGCCACCTGCCGCTCGAACTGATCTTCCGTCTGCGCGACGGCGAAGGTCAGCGGCACACTGCGTTTATCGGTACTGTCCAGCGACACGCCGTAGCTGAAGACATAGAGCTTGCCGCTGCGCGTTTCCACCGGCTCGAACGCCGTCTCGCCGGGCGACAGCATGCGCACGAAATCGAAATCGCGACCCAGTGCCGACGACGACTCCCAGCGGAAACCGTCGTTGCCGACGATGATCGCGTAGAGCCCCGAGCCCGGCCGCGAGAAATCGGGATTGGGCTGACTGTCGGGCGTGGTGACCTTTCCGGCGCGGGTGATGTCGGTGCCGGTGATATAGGCGATGGCGTAGTTGTGCAGCCGGTCGTGCATGGCCGACAGCTCGGACGCGTAGTTGGCCTTGTTCTGCGCCAGGCCCGTCAGGCCCAGAAAGGCGGCCAGCGCGAAGCCCGTCGCCAACGCCGCGCGCGCGGCCAGCGACAGCGGCCGGCGTTTGGTCGGTGGAGCGTTATCCATGCGTCCAGCTTACCTCGGGACGGTGCAGCGACTTTGCTGCACCGTCCACGGTTCGCTCAGTCTTCGTCCGCTTCGTTACGCGGAATCGCGAAACGATAGCCGCGACCGCGGACGGTCTCGATCGGCTTGAGCGCGCTTTCGGGATCCAGCTTACGGCGCAGGCGGCCGATGAAGACCTCCAGCACGTTGGAATCGCGGTCGAAATCCTGCTGGTAGATGTGCTCGGTGAGGTCGGCCTTGGAGACCAGCTCGCCCGCATGCAGCATCAGGTATTCGAGGACCTTGTACTCGTAGCTGGTCAGGTCGACCTGACGGCCTTCGACGGTGACCGTCTGCGCCGTGGTGTCGAGCTTGATCGGGCCGCAGGCGAGGACCGGCTTGGACCAGCCGCTCGCACGACGCACCAGCGCATTGATACGGGCCAGCAGTTCCTCGACGTGGAAGGGCTTGACCAGGTAGTCGTCGGCGCCGTGCTTGAGGCCTTCGACCTTGTCCTGCCAGCTGCCACGCGCCGTAAGGATGAGAATGGGATAGCGCTGGCCGTGCTCGCGCAGGGCTTTGACCAGATCCATGCCCGACAGCTTGGGCAGACCCAGATCGATGATGGCCAGGTCGAAGGGGACCTCGCGACCGAGGTACAGGCCCTCTTCGCCGTCCTGGGCGGCATCGACGGCGAAGCCGTCACGTTTCAGCCGCGCGGCGAGGGTCTCGCGAAGCGGGGCCTCGTCCTCAACGAGCAGGATGCGCATCAATGTTTCTCCTTGTTGTCCCCGGCACTGACGTCCAGGGGCTTGGCGGTTTCGGTTCGGACGGGCACCACGCGGACGTGACCGTCCAGCGTAAGGACCTTGACCCGGTATTCGGTGATCCGGCCGCGCTCGACGAGTCGCGTATCCGCCGACAGCACTTTTCCCCCGGTGTCCTTCTGGACCTTGCTCACGGCCTGCTCCAGCGTCAGCGACTGGTCCGCCTGGGCGGCCACGGGCAAACTGACGCAGAGCGCGGCGAAAAGTAGCGGACGAAACGTGATTTTCATGTCTGGCGCGGGCAGCACGACGGGCAGTAGTCGACCGATCATGCCGAGGGGCGCCCCGCCTGAAGCTGAACGAAACCTAGGCTAACGCAACCTGGAGGCCGCAAAGTCGGCCGATACGGGCCAGCATCACCTCGAGGGGTTCGCCGAAATCTCTGATCGGCGGCTCAATCAGGGCCGCCTGCAGGAACCGCCGCACGTCCTTACGAACTGATTCGGGCAGATCGATCGAAGCGTTTGCCGGGATGACCTGGGATAGCGCCAGCACGTCGAAAAGGTGCTTACGCACTCTTTTCGAGTCGACGGAGGACGCATCCGCAGCCCTTCTTTCCCTGAGATCGAGCCAGGCCTTTGCCTTCAGCACGATCAGCCCCCTGGCATCCAACCAGCTCAGACCCTCCTTGGTCCGCGCCGCATCCCGAATCACGTTGTAGTAGGCATCGTCGAGGAGCAACCCGGACAAACTTTTGAGATCGCCGCCCAAGGTGACCGGGATGGCACGCTGACCGTGGTGAAGAACCAGGCCGTCCGGCGCGCGGGAGAAGATCTCCAGCATAGCCGGGGCGTCGCCTGCACATGGATCACTGAAACGGTAGAACTGCGGTCGACCGCCGACCTCTCGCCTTTTGTAGCCAGCCCGTTCAACGAACTCCATGAGTGCAGCTCCGAAACCTTCAGTCCGCGCTTCTATGAGAAGGACGAGGTCAAGGTCGTGTGTTGCCCGGAAAGATTCAGCCACTTGCGCCATTTCCAGCATGGCCGCGGACCCGCCGATGAGTACGTACTGGTCATCGAATGATCGGAAGTGCTCCCTGAAAACATCGAGTCCTTTCATAGCCAATCCAACCGCTCCATGAGTTGTTCGAGGGCGCTTTCGAGGCGTGGGTCATCAACCGCCGCGTCACGCAAACTCAACCATACAGAGAGCGGATCGGCTCGCCCACCGGCAGCACGCGCCGTGGCGGGATAGGCCCATGATTCCAGCCTCCACGCATCGGCCTTCTCTATGTCGTCGTGATTGAGGCGTGCAGACAGGCTACGGAAGTTCGTAACGCGATACGCCGCGAATAGCTCTTTCTGCCCGGCGGGCCCCAGCGCGCGGACGGGAATCCGAGGGGGATTCAGCGACGACCATTCCGCAAGTGCGGACTCCCCCGACCACGGAAGGGACGACTCTAACGACACATGACCCGCTACAGTGAGCGAAGCGCGCACCGGACTTTTCAACAAAGGCATCGCTCGAAACCATACGTCGCGAGAGCTCCCCACGGAAGTGAGCAAGAGCGACGTACCCCGCCGTTGTGGCTCGAACAAACCCGCTTCGATCAAGGAACGACAGGCCCGCCCGACCGTCATGCGCGTGTAGCCGAGTTCAAGCCCCCTGTCGTAAGGGGAGAATGATTTCTCGGGTGTATTCAGGAGACCCGCGATGAGGAGCGCCTGCGCGCTAGCCTCCAGCATCCCGCGCCCGGAAGCATGAGCCGCCGCCGCACGTTTTTGTCGGGCGTGTTTTCGCCAGTCGACGCCCACATCCGGGAGATGCACATATCGCCCCGGAACGACAAACGGGACGCCCTGGGCGATTAACGCCGAACGGCGGTGGGCGGGCAAAGCGTTGGCGACATATACAACCGGCGCACCCGCGGCTTCGGCAACTCGAGCAAGTCGCGAAAGGACATCACCAGAGGAACGAAGGTCATCACCGACGGACCGCATGAAGACGACCGCGAGCCCGCGGATATTCGCTTCTGCGAATTCCGTTTCCTTTCTTAGTACGACGGGAAGCGACGCCGCACCTGACCATGCCGTCAGTCCTACTTCAACACCGAGGCTGGATCGAAGGGTGTCAGCCAATTGGTGATGAAAGGAGGCATCCATGCGTCACTATATAACATTCATGTTAAACATAACAACATGGATGTTATGTTTAAGAAATAGTTGCTCTTCACGGACTCATGCAGCTTGCCGCAGCGGTGCCATGGCGGACTCGATCAACCGCCAGTCGGCTCCCGGCAGGTGCGATCCCTCGCTCAGCTGGCGACGGAACCCTCGCGCGCCCGGCTCCCCCTGGAACAGCCCGAGGATGTGCCGGGTGATGTGCTTGAGCTGGGTGCCGCGGGCCAGCTCGGCCTCTATATAGATGCGCATGCGATTGAGCACATCGGCCCGGTCGGGCAGCGCCGTGCCGTAGAGGTCCGACTCCAGCCGGGCGAGCACGAACGGGTCATGGTAGGCGGCACGGCCAAGCATCACCCCGTCCACATGGGCAAGGTGCTCACGCACCGCCTCGACCGTGGTGATGCCACCGTTGATGACGATGGTCAGGTCGGGGAATTCGCGCTTCAGCCGGTAGACCCGCTCGTAGTCCAGCGGCGGAATTTCCCGGTTTTCCTTCGGGCTCAGGCCTTCCAGCCAGGCCTTGCGCGCGTGCACCACGAGAATGCCAACGCCAGCCTCGGCCATCGTGGTGGTGAAACGCTGAAGGTCGGCGTATTCGTCCTGGTCGTCCACGCCGATGCGGCATTTGACGGTGACCGGGACATCCACGACGTCCGCCATGGCCCGGACACACTCGCCGACCAGGTCAGGCTCGCGCATGAGGCACGCCCCGAACTTGCCGGACTGGACCCGATCCGAGGGGCAGCCGACGTTGAGGTTGATCTCGTCGTAGCCCGCTTGCGCGCCAAGGATCGCCGCCTTCGCCAGCTCGACCGGGTCGCTGCCACCGAGCTGGAGCGCCACGGGGTGCTCTTCGTGACTGTGCTCCAGGAGACGCAGCTGGTTGCCGCGTACCAGGGCCGCGCTGGTGACCATCTCGGTGTAAAGGCGGGCATGGGGCGACAAAAGCCGGTGGAAGTACCGGCAATGACGGTCCGTCCAGTCCATCATGGGAGCGACGGTGAGGCGGAAGGCTGAGGGATCAATGCGTTGCATACGGCCATTTTAGCAATCGCAGGTGGAGTGCGCTTGCCCGCCAATGTCACATGACGGGCAAACGCCTTCGTGCTTCGGCCGATGCTCCCCGTCGGAGTCATCCGATGATCCTTGCGCTGGCACGCCGCTTAGCTCAGCAGCGCCGCACTTTCTTCGATAAATGCTGCGAGAGACTTGCCCGGTCGACCGATCAGAAACTCCAGATCGCCCGTAACCGTAGCCAGACTGCCCGACCGCGCGGCCGCTTCGACTGACACGAGCAGTTTGACGATCGCTTGCGGCACGTTGGCGGCGGCAAGGCCCTGCGCGAGCTGCTCGTCGGTCACGTTGACGACTTCCAGCGGGCGCCCGGTGGCATCGCGGACCAACGATGCGATCGCATCCACGGAAAGTGCCTCCGATCCCGTCAGCGTGTAGGTCTTACTGCCGGCAGGTGGATCGGCAAGGGCGGCCGCGATGGCCTCGGCCATCTCATCGCGCGCGGCATAGGCCGTTTTCGCCCCTTCGGACGCCGTATACCAGTGCCCGCTCTGCAGAGCGGAAGGAAGTCCCATGAGCAAGTTTTCGTGATACCAGCCGTTCCGGAAAACCAGCGACGGCAATCCCGTTTCGGCGATAGCCTGCTCGGTCAGGGCGTGATCGGGTGCGAAGCTCAGCGGAGATGCCGTCGGATTCGGCAGCGAGGTGTAGGCGATGCGCTGAACACCCGCGACGACAGCTGCCTCTACCGCGTTGCGGTGCTGTCGGAGCCGGTGCCCGTCGGCCGTCAATTCATCGGTCGAAATAATCAGGACGGTATCGGCACCCTTGAAGGTCGAGGCAAGGCCCTGCGTATCGTCAAAGTCTGCGCGCCGGACAGCAACGCCACTTTCCGTCAGATGCTGCAGCTTCTCCGGGTTGCGACTTCCCGCCACGATGCGTTCAGCTGCCACGCCGCGTGCCAGCAAATGCTTGATCACCGCGCCGCCCAGGTGCCCGGACGCACCGGTGATGAAGATGGTTTCGGACATGTTCCGCTATTCCTTTCGAGTGATACTCTCTTTTTGAGAGCATCTCTAAGATCGAGGTAGCAGCCGCTTCCGTAAAGGAGGCAGTTTCGCGGCACATAGGCACAAAAGGGTAACCACCATGTCGACAACAGGCACGCTCACCGAACGACTCACTCACGAGCGACTGAAGAACGACGGGAACATCCATAACTGCCCGGTCAGGGATGTCCTGGACGCCGTCAACGGACGGTGGAGCACACTTCTGCTTGTGGCGCTTGCCGAGCGGCCCTACCGGTTCGGCGAGTTACGCCGCCTGGTACCCGACATCTCTCAGCGCATGCTCACGCAGACGCTCCAAGAGCTTCAGCGCGAGGGCTACGTCCATCGTGAGGTGTTCCCCACACGGCCGCCTGCGGTGGAGTACAGCATGACCGACTTGGGAAGGTCGATATTCGAGCCCATCAGCCAGCTGATCGAGTGGGCCGACAAGAATCATGCGGCGGTACGTGACGCGCGACGTTCATTCGACGGCGAACATGCGGCGTGATTTGCAACGGTTTGATACCCCGCGCTTTAGCGGCGGCCGGTGGGTCCGGTTAGCGGCGGATCGAGCGCCCAGGCCAGCCCCAACAGTCCGATCACGGCCGGCACCATCCACAGCAGGATATGGCTAACGGGCGCATCGACCCCGTGATCCATCGCGTTGAAGGGACTGATATAACCCACGGGAAGCACGAAAGCAGCCAGTAGACAAAGGGCAGCAGAAAACCGTCGCGCATACCTGTACATCCCGAACAGGCCGACACGCAAAAGACACAGCGCCGCCGTCAACCATGCAGCTGCCCGGCGGACAAGCTCGATACGAGACATTCGTCCTCCGGGCGGCCGATCAAGCCCTGTTAGTGGATGTAGCCGCTTTCCGCCGGATTCGCTTCGATGCGAATCAGCTTCAGCGAGCCCATCTCACCCATGCCACCGCCGGAGAAGGTCAGCACGCCTTCGCCCTTGTAGTGGAATTCGGTGCGGTAGTTGTCGCTGCCGAAATGGAAAGGAATGAACGCCTTACCCGTCTGGTACGACTTCTGATCGGTCGGCGGTCCGATCAGGTCCATGATCTCCTTCGAGTACATGCCATCGTGGACCTTGGCGAACTTGCTGTCCGGCGCCGGCGTGCCGATGCGTTCGACCGCGTCGTCGGAACGGCCCGCGCTGAGCGAGATGGGGGCGTATACAGCGAGCACGGCGAGCGAAACCATCGCGACGAGTGATTTGAATTTCATGACGAACGACCTCTCCTTGAGTCTTGACAAAGCGACAGACAAAAGGGGAAGACGGCCGTCGGCGACGTGCCTGACCTGTGAGTGGCTCCCCCTTTAGGAAGAACGAAAAAAAGCCCCCTGAGGCCGCTTCGTTCTTCGACGCGATGGTAAGTTGTCGGGGCGGCAAAGGCAAAGATTGGCACGGCAAACGTGCCGTGTAGGATTTCCCCTACAAGCAAAAGAGACGTACGTCTCATTCGACGCGTCACCGCCCTGGGACGGACGCTGCGTCTCTCGTACATGGACGGAACGGTACCCCCTAGCCGCCCTATGGCGATTTGTCGGCGCCTCGGCTAACGTCGATGCCTGCATGGCCGGGGAGGCCATCCAAGGGGAAGGTTCCGCCACCCGCGCGGGACCACCGAAAGTAATCGTCTACAAGGACTTATCGATGACATTCGCTTCGACCGGCCTGCGCCGTCTGCTTGCCCTCGCCTTGGCCTGCACGGCCTTTCCCGCACTCGCCCGCAACGACAACGTGTACGTCGCCAGTCAATCGTCGGATACGGTTTCCGTGATCGATGCGGCATCCCATACGCTTACCGCCACGATTCCCGTCGGCAAAGCCCCGATCAGCCTCGCCGTCAGCCCGGATGGGTCGACGGTTTACGTCGCCAACGCCAATAGCGACAGCGTAAGCGTCATCAACGCCGCGACCAACACGGTGACCGCGACCATACCCGTCGGAAACACGCCGAACGCGCTCGCGGTCAGCCCCAACGGCGCGGAGCTGTACGTTGCCAATGCGAATGAAAGCAGCGTGTCGATCGTCGACACGGCCACCCACACCACAATGGCGACGGTGGCCGTAGGAAGCCTGCCCCTGACGATCGGCGCCAATGCCAGCGGCACACGCGTCTACACCGGCAACGTGGGCGACTTTACGGTGTCGGTCATCGACACCGCCACTCACACGGTGACGGAGAACATGCCGGTAACGGCAAGTCCGGACTCTCTGGTCGTTGGTCCGCTGGGAGCACGGGTATACGTCGCCAGCTACAACGAGAACGTCGTATCCGTCATCGATACATTCAAGAATACGGTGACAGGCGTACTGAAGGCCGGTAAAGGCCCCGATGCCGTGGCAACGAGCCCGATCGGCATTCCGCTGTATGTCGCCAACGCGGATGACAACACCGTATCCGTGATCAATCCCTTTACGAAGACCGTCATAAGCACGATACCCGTCGGCACGTCACCCGCGGCGATCGCTTTCAACCGCCGCACGGGTCGTATCTACACCAGCGACTTCGGTTCCGACACCGTCACGGTGATCGACGCACGGACCAACAAGGTCATAGCAACCGTTGGCACGGCCCACCATCCCTCGTTCGTGGCGGTTCAGCCGTAAGCCACCGCCGACGCGCATTACCGCCACGAAAATCGTCGAATCAGGCCTCGTGGCCGAGAGGATTTCCGATATTCTGCGCGATCCGCCACAAGACACCGCTGGGATCGGTCAACGTAAAGTCCCGCATCCGCCACGGGCGATCTGCCGGTGGCTCTGACCGGACGCCGTAACGACCGACGAGATCCTGCGCCTCCACATGCTGCCACCACGTATCCACATCGGCCACGAGCAAGTGCATCACGAAATTCGTGGCATGTTCCTCGACGTAGAAGCCTTGCAGAAGAAAGCTGCAGTTACCCGCATGGAGATACGCAAGGCCGTCGGATGACGATGCAACGGTGAAACCCAGGTCCCGGTAAAAACGCAGCGATAACTCGAAATCCTTCGCGGGGACGAAGGCCTTGATCTCCACCGTATCCAGCGTCACGACTCAGCCTTGACCGGCTCCGCAGGCCGTTGCGCGGGAACGAAGAAAGCCGAGATACGATCGGCCCAGATCAGCAAGCCGAGTCCCAGAAGAGCGTCCACCACCGTGTGGTTGATCGAACCCAGTTCCGAGACGGCGCCCGCGTAGAGCCCCTTATGCACGTTGTAGGCCGTCAGCAGATAGCTGATGGCCGTCAAAATGCTGCTTGCACCCAGGTAGCGAAGAACCAGCGCGAACCATTGCCGTGGCGTCATAACCTAACCCCTTCCTTATCAGTCATCCGATGTCTGTCGGCGGAAGATAGCCTAAGCAGGCATCGGGCGCCACGCAACCAGGCGCTCGACTCAACCCCGGCTCGCGCTGCCTCTTCAGTCCGGTCGCAGCGAGCAACCCAGGTAATACGCCGCGTTCAGTTCTTTGGCGCGCTTCTGTGCGATCTCCCGGATCTCATCACCGTGTTGGGTGAACTTGTCCGGGTGGTACTGGATGATCAGGGCCTGGTAGGCCGCATTGATCTCCGCGCGCGTGGCCTCGGGCGACACGCCGAGCACGTCGTACCACGGGCGGCGGGTATCGAGCTGCAGCGGCGGCTTCGTAGCCGGCGCATTCGGCGTATCACCTTTGGGCGTCGCCATCATCGCGGAGACGAATTTGTAGCCGATCGCCAGGCAGATCCCGACGACGACGATCTCCATCACGTTCATGCCAGAGCGCCTTCGATCTGTTGTAGGTAAGTCTGAAGCTGTTGCTGTCGATCGCTGCCCGCCTCTTCGATGTCGAGCTGGCGTTGCAGTCGCGTGCGGATGGCATCGCCGAGACGCCTCCGCTCATCGGCGTCCAGCAGCGCATGGGCGACGGCAAAAAGGTCGAACCGCTCGGCGGCACGCGCGCCCTGTTTACGAACGAGGTTGAGTGCGTACGGTGCGCAGAGCAGCGCGTCGGACGCCATACCCGAGAACGTCTTCCCGGCGAGGCCGGTGATCCTGCGCATGCGCCAGACACGCCACACCGCCGCGCCGATCGCCGCGTACAGGGCGAACATCCAGCCGAGCAGGCCATAGACGTTGCCCGCAAGTACCGCGGGCATCGCGGCGAACAGCAGCGCGACGACAAGCACGGGAAGCGCGGTGGCGGTCACACCGGCTCGCCACGCTCGCAGTCCGTGCAGCGGCGCCGGATTGCCAGGCTCCTTCTGCGACGACCAGCGCAGACGGAGCAACGCACGGGTCGGTGCGAAAAGGGGCGGCACGTAAACATGCCGCCCCGCCAGTTCGAACTCCGTGCCGACGGAAAACGACCAGCGTCCGTCGCGGCGTTCGAAGAACACCACTTCGTTGTGATAGAGCAGCAGCGTGGCGTCGTAGACATACATGCCCACGACGCCCAGCAAAAGCCACTCCGTGTTCGGCAACATCGCGATCAGGAGTTCTTGCGCGTGAACAGACGCTTGATCGCTCCGCCCACCGCGGCGAAGCCGATGAGGATGAACTTCCACGCCGCCGCCAGGAACGTACCGATGATGGCGAAGAAACCCTTCTTCGCGGCGACGGCGGCGACACCGCCGGTAATCAGTGCGGCGAGGCCGTATTCGGCGACGCGGTCACCCGTGTGGAAATCGCTGTACGACTGACCCGGCGCGAATGCGAAGCCGCCCAGCGTGCCCTTGAAGTCGGTCACCGCCTGGTTGAGGACCTGGGGGTCGGACACCAGCACGACGTTCATAACGCCGCTGCGCCCCAGGATGCGCGCGTTGTAGTTCACCACGTCGCTGTGCGATTTATCGCTGCGCGCGAGGAACGACCAGGTCAGCGACTTGAACTGGGTGTCGTACTGCGGCTTGTTCTGCCAGCCCACGAGGGTGAGCGTTTCCCAGCCTCGTGAACGACGCTCCTTGTTGCTTTCCTCGGTGCCCTGCTTCACGGACGCCAGAATGTCGTCGGGATCGAGTTTCTCGTCATCCTTGACGTAGCCGACATCGTCGTAGTCGAAGAACGCGGTCCACTTCATATCCGTAGGCGCAAGCGTGTACGTGTCCGCCTCGTCCGGTGGATTTTCCATCAGTTCGTTCAGGCGCCTGGTACCCGCGGGATCGAGAAAGGCATAGCCGTCGGGTACATCGAGCGTGGCCTGCGCGCCGAGCTGCACCTTGGTCGGGCCGACTTTCCACGGCAGGTCGGACAATTCGTTGGCGCTGGCGAGCGCGGTGACGAGGGACAGCGCGAGCGCGACTGCCAACTTCCTTGCAAATCCAGTCATGCGGGCTCTCCAGCGAGCTCAGAATGCCGAGGTAAAAGATAGAGGCGGACCACGAGAAGCTCCTTCCGGTGAGCAGGCGCAAGCGCGACGAAACTCGCGCCCCCGGCGCGAATTCATGATTCCAGTGAAAGTCGTGCGAGCCCCCGGCACGACATGCGAGAGTTTGCGACCAGGGCAACGGGAGCGTCAAGGCGATGTTCCGGCACCGGCCTTTTGCCGGATTCCGACCGTCCTGCGGCGTGTGCAGCCGGACGCTCCAGCAAAGTCAACCGGATCAACGGCTTTGCGCATGTGAACGACGGGACGAGCAGCGAAGCCGCGCACCCACTAGAATGCGCCCCCTCGTCTTCACCGCCCTGCCCTCCCCATGCATATCGTCGTCAACGAAGAACTCAAGGCTTACATCGACCCGCTGTCGGCGGACGAATACGCGGCACTGGAGCGCAGCTTGCTCGCCGAAGGTTGCCGCGATGCGCTGGTGCTCTGGGGCGACACGCTGGTGGACGGGCACAACCGCTACGGCATCTGCCGTAAGCACGATATTCCTTTCAACACCGTGCAGAACGAGCGCTTTCAGTCGATCGACGATGTGCACCTGTGGATGATCGAGCAGCACCTGGGCCGGCGCAGCGTGTCCGATTTTCAGCGCGGCGTGCTAGCCCTGCGCAAGCGCGAAATCCTCGCCGAGCGACGCGCACGCATCGAGGCGAACGGCGGTGAAGAGAGGTCCGAGGTGCCCTTCGACACCGAAGGCGCTCAGCCAGCGGCCGCGAAGCCCGCCCGCGTCAACCCGAACGAGAGCCGCAAGGAAATCGCCCGCGAGGCAAGGATCAGCAGCAATCAGGTCGGCATGATCGAGAAGATCCGCAAGGAGGCCGCGCCGGAGGTGGTCGCGGCGGTCAAGTCGGGCACGCTGTCGATCAGCGCCGCCGCGGCGGTCGCCACCCTGCCGGAGGACGAGCAGCGCGCCGCGGCCACCGGTGGCGACGCCGAGCTGAAGCAGGCCGCCAAACGGGTGCGCGAGTCGAAGCGCAAGCCGCGCGAGAAGCCGAGTGACGACGTGCTGGCCTTGCGCGAACAGATCGCCGACCTGGAAGCGGAAAACCGGAACCTGCGCCGCGAAATCGAGACGCTGCGGGTCCGTCTGGGCGAGAGCGTGCCTGAGGACGCCGATGAGGCCATGGCGGAGTAAGGTAGCTGCAAGGGGGCGGGAACTAGCATGGCCCCTCAGCGATCCAAGGCGTAGTCCCCGGAGTTTGCCCCGCATGAAACCGATCGTCGTCCTCGCCACCCTGTTCCTCGCCGCCTCGACCGCGATGGCGCAGGACGCTACGAAGCCGCTGAACCTGCGTTTGCCCGCCGACTACACGCCAGCCCCGGCCAGCAGCGCCCCCGCGCCTGCCCCGGCCGCCGACGCCAGGGTCTCCGCCGATCCCAAGGCCCCCACGGTGGCGCCCAAAAACGGCGGCGAGAACATCGCGGTCAAGAAGTCCCGCCCGCTGGATCCTCCCGGTACCTACTACGGCGACACCACTGGCCGTATGGACGGTGTGGAAGCCGACGATGGCACGCCGCGCTGCGACGACGCCACCTACAACAAGCCCCAGGTGCATGGCAGCGTCACCACCGGCGTCGTCAGCTCCAGCCATGGCGGCAGCGGCAACTACCAGGCCGGGGCGGTCAACCTCAGCCAGGCCTTCGGCAGCTGTGAGCATCCCACCGGCGGCGTCAGCATCTCCGTCGGTGCCGGCCAGGGCCACTTCGGCGGCGGCCGCATCCGCTGATCAGACCGAGCGGAACAGCACGATCCGCTCCGCTGCCTCAGGGTCCGGGTCGTTACTGACCAGCCAGGGCTGCCGCGCGAACGTACGCGTACACGGGCCCAGAGCCACCACACGCACGGCACGCCGGGCCGCCTCGGCTTCGATCCTGGCGACGACGTCGCGCAGGACGGTGCCGATGAACGGTGTGAACAGATAGAAGACGTCGACGCCGGAAAAATCCGCCTCGCGTGCATCGCCTTCGACGAACCGCACTCCCGTCAGCCCAAGTGACGTCGCCGCACGCGTCGCGACATCGACATAGCCCCCGTCGCGCTCGATGCCGATGCATCGCGCGCCCGTCAGGATGTGTACCAGCAAGGGGACGTGACCCAGTCCCGAGCCAAGATCCAGTACGACGTCGCCTGCCGTGATTCCGCCTCTGGCCAGGCCGTCGACGATATGCCGGGCGGGTGTGGGCTGGTAGAAGACCATCTCGGGCGGCAGCGGCCTGGCATCCGGAAGCGGCTCGTCCAGGGCCAGCACGCCGGCCAGGAGCGCGTCGAGCGGATCGTAATGCTGACCCGAGGGGATTCCGACGTCGAGCCAGGGCGCGAGCGCCTGCCTGCCTTCACCCGCGCGGATTCGTTCGCGCAGCGCGTCGTACAACTGACGATCCACGGCATCGAGCGCGTCGAGGAGACGCACCACCCGACGAGTCAGCGTCGCATCGCGCAGACCGACCTGCCCGAGGTCGAGCCGGTCCGCCGCATCGGCTCTTACGAGGAAGGCATCGGGCCGGTGCCAGTCCGTGCGTTCATCGAGTTCATCGAGGTAGGCCACCAGTCGCTCGTTCAATAATGTCTCTCCGGAAAACGGCGCCACCATCGACGCAGCCAGCTCATGCGCGACGGAAAGGCCCGATCCATCGGCACGCGCACGGCTACTTCGGTACCTCCCTGGAGACAGGCCGCAATGGTGGCGATGCCACCCATCGCATGCGCGCGCTCGCGTATACCGCGCAGCCCCCAGTGACCCGCACGACCGTCGCGGGAAACGGCATCCTCGATGCCGCGTCCGTCGTCGCGCACGTAAAAGAGCAGCATACCGTCATCTTCCTCGAGGACGACGTCGATGCGACTGGCCCCGGCATGCGTCACCGCGTTGTGCACGGCTTCGCGTGCGATGCCGTGCAGTTCGTCGCGCGCCAGCGGATCCAGATCGAGCACGTCGAGCCGCACACTGACGATGACCGGCACCGTGTGATCGGACGCGTACAAGCGCGCCATCGCTTCCAGAACGTCATTCAGCGGCATGTCGTCCGTGCCGTGCGCACGCAGGTCGCGGACGCGGTCACGCGCTTCGACAAGCGCTTCCTCCGCCCGGTCGAGCGCGCCTTCCATCGCTGTGCGTACCGGATCGTCCGGCGCGACACGATTGGCGATCGCCTGGAAGCGCATGGTCAGACCGTGAATGCTCTGCAGCAGCGTGTCGTGTAGTTCGCGCGCGATGCGTTCGCGCTCCGCATGGCGCTCGTCCAGGCGCCCCCGCACGAGCGCCGCGACGCGCCGGCCCCTGAGCAGAAGTGCGATCCAGATGGCGAGGAGCAAGGCGGCGGTACAGACCAGCGCGAACCACAGCGTCTGATAGAACGCCGGCGACACCGTGACCGCGATCGAGGTGCCCTGCTCGTTCCAGACACCGTCCTCGTTGGACGCGGTCACTCGAAACACGTAATGGCCTGGCGGCGGGTCGGTGTACACGGCTTCGCGATCCGTACCCGCTTCACGCCAGCGCGTATCCAGACCATCCATCCGGTAGCGGAAGCGCACGCGCTCGGGCATCGACAGGCTGGTCGCGGTATAGGCGATGCGCAGACGCTCGGTGTTCGCCGGAAGCGTGACGCTGGACGATGCCGGCCAGGTTCCCGCATCCGTGGAAATTTCCCGGACCATCACCGGCGGCGCGACCGGGTTGCGCCGTATGGCCGACGGATCGATCGACACGACGCCGCTGGTCGTCGCGAACCACAACCGTCCATCGTCGGCCACCACCGCGGTGGGCAAGGGACGAAACTGCGCCGGCGTACCTGGCAAGCCATCGAGCGAATCGAACAGCATGACCGGCGGACGGTAGCCCGGCTCGTCGAGGGCCTGGCGCATGTCGGCCGAGGCGATCCGCGCGACGCCTTGCGCGGCGTTCATCCAGAAATCCCCGCGACGGTCGCGCACCAGTCCGGACACGCCGCGCAGCGGCTCGCCAACCGTCGGAATGCTGCGGACGCTGCCGCCGCGAATGGCGGCGATACCCAGCTCGCCGCCCACCCAGACGGTGTCGTCGTCGTCCAGCAGCGCGGTGACGTTGCCCACCTGCAGACCATCGGCCGCGCCGATCACCTTGTCCCGGCCCCCGTCGCGGACGATGAGCACGTTGCGCGCGAAACCCATCCACAATCGCTGCCGGGCGTCACGGAGCAACACCAGCGGCGAGGGGTCGTTGGACACGCTGGGCAGCGTGTCGTGAATCCAGCCCTCGCCCGTGTAGTGGTAGATGCCGGGGCGGTTGATCGACAACCAGGCGCCGCCGTGGCCGTCGCCGACGATGGCCTGGACGCCCGTGTAATCGTCCGCGGGGAGCGATGCGAACGGCCGCGGGACGCCATCTACCATATGCCACAGACCGCGCGGTCCACCGAGCCAGGTCGCGTCGCCGTCGCGGGCCGCCGCGGTGATCGCTTCCGGGAAGGCCGTGCCGGTTATGTTGGTCGCGTCGACATGCGTCAGCGGACGGTTCTTCGTGCCTACCCACACGCCATGCCCGGGCGCTGGGACCAGCGCGAAGTCGGTGGCGCCGGGTGACAGCGGCGCGGGAAGCAGGCGTCCACGGCGGAAGCGGTCGAGGCCGCGGCTCCCGCCCATCCAGATGTTGCCCTCGCGATCCTGGATCACCGCGCTGAAATAATCGGAGCTGAGACCGTTACGTTCAACGAAACGCTCGGCCGCCGCGCTGTCCGCTTCGATCGTCTGGCTGGCGAGCCAGTCGATGTGCGGAACGCGACGGATACCTTCGCCGAGCGTCGGCACCCAGAGCGCGCCGTCGCGATCGAACAGGAGGCCCGCCGACGACATGTGCAGCTTCGGTCCTGACAGCGCCGGGTCGCGTCCGTCGTTCCATGCCGGCCGTACGCCGTCGTCGGCCTCGGCGACCCAGATGCTGCCGTCGGGGGCCTCGGCGATGCGGTTGATCCGGCCGACCGATCGCGTGGCGACCTCGAAACGCTGAGAACCCGGTGCCAGCCACGCCAGCGCCTGCTCCGTCGCGACCCAGAGGCGACCCGCGCGATCGACCGCGAGGTTACGCGCGCGCACCCCGGGCAGCCCCATGGCGGGACCGACCACCCGCCACCGATTGTCCGCGAGCGTAACCAGCCCGTTGAAGGTCGCCGCCCAGACCCGCCCATCGGGCGTGCTGGCCATCGCGTAGATCGTCGCGGTCGGCAGGCCGGAGCCCGCGGCGTAGTGCGTGGCACGGTCGTGATCGATGAAGCTGGCCACACCGTAACGGAAGCCCACCCACAAGCCGCCTGACGGGGGTGCGTACAAAGAGGCCACACTGGACGCAAGGAAGTCACCGCCTTCGCGGGGGCGGTAGCGTTCGAAGCGCACGCCATCGAACCGGTACAGCCCCGTCTGCGTGCCCAGCCACAGGTAGCCGTCGGCCGTCTGCGCCAGCGCCGTGACCTGTCCGGGCGCACCTTCGCGCACCGTCCAGGCGGTGTGATAGAACTGCTCGATACGACGGTCGCGGCTGTCCCTCGCGACGGCGTCCGAGGTGGGCCACCACCCGACCATGACGCCGAGCAACAGCGATATGCACGCGGCGAGCGCGCGTCCGGAAACCACCCCTGATCACCCCTCTCCGACCCGGTGGCAACGATACCTCTTAAGAGGTACCCGCGTCGCCCGGGCCGGAGGTGAGACGTCTTAGCCGGCGAATCCCAGCTCGCCGACAAAGGCGACGGCGTCGGCCAGCACCCGGGCCGCCGCGGGGGAACGCTGCGGGGAAGCAAGCACGTGCGCCGCGTGATCGTAGGCGATCAGGCGGCGGCCTGGCTCGGGCGAGCCCAGCCAGTCGAACGCCTCGCGCATGGCGGCGACCGACGTCAGCGTGTCATGGTCATCGGCACCGCCGTCCCACACACCGAACAGGACCGGGCAGACGACATCGCGCAGGTGCCCGGGCTGCATCGTGCCGAGGAAGAGTTCGGCGACGGCGCGGTATCCGTCGGAGTGAATCACGGACGACCAGTACCGCCGTTGAAACGGCGTGCGCTCACCCGGCACGTCCACCGCCCCGCGCAGGAGCACCGCGGCATTGAGTTGTACGGGATCGTAAACGCGGATGCCGGGAGACCAGGCCACCACGCCCGCGATCTGAGACGCGTGTCGCGCGGCGAGGTCGAGCGCCAGCGACGCGCCCATGGAGGTGCCGACGAGCAACACCTGCTCACCGAGTTCCAGACCGATGCGCAGGGCCTCGTCGGCGTCCGCGCGCCAGCGCTCCGCCGAAGCGCCGGCCATCGCGGAGGGCAGATCGCTGCCGTGGTCACTAAGTCGGTTGAGGAACAGATGGGCGCCACACGCCTCGGCGATGGCCCGGTGCGCGGGATCCCCCTCTGCCTGACTGGCGGTGAATCCGTGCAGATAAACCACCGCGAGCGGCAACCGGCTACGGGGTTTCTGCGGGTGAAACACGATGCGTGCCTCGTTGTCCGGCTTGACGCCGGGCGTCGAGCGCTCGCGCCCGGCGACGTCCTCGGCCAGTGCCTCCAGATCGTTCACGCGCTGGCGGCCGCCTCGGCGTAACGCCGTTGCACGTCGACGAAACGGTGTACCGACCGGGAGAGCGTGTCCAGCTCTTCGGTGACGCGCTGTACATCCGCACCGGCATCGATCAGCAAGGCAATGTCGCCGCAGACGTGGTCGGCTCCTGGTACCCCCAGATTGCCCAGGACGTTGCGCAATGCATGGATGGCCTCGGAGGCGGCTGCGATATCGTGCGAATGGATCGCCGAGCGAAGGGAAACGCAATGGTCGTCCGCCGTACGCGAGCACAGGTCGACGAAGGCCTTGAAGTCTTCCCGCGTACTGAGCGCGCGCATTTCGTCCAGCGGCGAACTCTCCTGCCGGCCGGTGGGCAGGCCAATGGCGGGATGCCAGTGGCGCGCCGCGTCGTCGAGACGACGCTCGTCGGCGATGGACTCGATCACGTCGAGCAGCCGCTGCGCCGCGATCGGCTTGGTAAGGTACGCGCGTGCACCGGCCTTGAATGCGATCCGCACGGCGTCGTGACTGGAGTCCGCGCTCAGCATGACGATAGGCGGCACCGCCTCGGTACGACGCGCCACTTCGATCCGTCCCAGCACATCCCAGCCGGAGCTGCCCGGCATGTGCAGGTCCATGAAGATCAGATCGAACGTCTCGGTCGACAGACGCGCCAGCGCCTCGTCACCGCTGGCACTGAAGGTCGGCACATGCCCCGCACGCTCGAGGATACGACCGACGATCTCGCGGTTGGCCGCGTTATCGTCAACCACCAGGCAGTGCTGCGGGGCGACGCGACCGCGATGCTCGTCGAGCAGGTCGACCAGCGGCGTCTCCGCCACGCTTCGCGAACCGGCGGCCGCGCGACGCAAGGGAAAACGCCAGACGAAGATGGTGCCGCCCATCGGATTGTCCATCACCTCGAGCGAGCCACTCATCTGCTCGGACACGTTCCGGACGATGTAGAGACCCAGGCCGACGCCTTCCTGGCGCCGGCTCTCGCCACCGCTGAGCTGATGAAAGGGATCGAACACGCGCTGCTTGTCGGCGTCGGCGATGCCGATACCGGTGTCGCTCACCGTACAGGCGATGGTCGGATCATGGCCGCCGACGCTTTCGCGCAACTCGATGCGCACGTCCACCGAGCCGCCGGGCGGCGTGAATTTCACCGCGTTGGAAGCCAGGTTCGACAGCACCTGCTCGATACGGCCCGGGTCGCCGCTGAAGACGCCTTCCACCGATGCGTCGCGGGAGACGCTGAAGGTGACACGCTTCTCGGCCGCGTAAGGACGGCACACCGCGCCCACCGTACTCAGGACTTCGTCGAACGCGAACGTCTGGTGGCGCAGGTTGAAACTGCCGCCGGCAAACGACGCTACATCGAGGACGGCGTTGACCCGGTGGAGCAAGGCATTGGCATTGGTCGCCAGCAGCGCGACCAGGCCGCGCTGGTCTTCCGACATCACCGAGGTGTCGATCAGAGACGCCGCATGAATGACCGTACTCAGAGGCGTACGCATCTCGTGACTCATCATCGAGATGAACCGGTGCTGCGCTTCACGCGACGCGATCGCCTCGGCGGACACTTCGCGCAAGGCATACATCATCCGGTAAAGCATCACCGGCAACACGATGACCAGAGCCAGTGCGTATAAGGCGTAGGCGGGACGACCCAGCCAGTAGCCATCGGGCGCCACGACCGCGAGGATCGCGACCGAGGCCACTACGCTGGCGGCGAACGCGCGGCGGCTGTACCTCACCCCGACGGCCACGGACAGGAACGGAAGGACGGCCGTCACCGTGATCACCAGCATGAACGCGGCCTTGAGCAGCACGGCCACGATGACGAAATTGGTGACGTTGCCGATAGCGTCGATCACCGGTGTCTCGCGTGGCGCCCCGGCACGGACGAACAGCATCCAGAAGGTGCTGAGGACGAACATCAGGACGGCGACCGGCACGACGTGATGCGATTCGGTGGCCATGGGCACCGGGCCATGCAGCCACGCGGCACTCCAGACGACGACGAACCCGAGGATCACCGCACGCATCAGCGAGACGTGGTACTCGCTGAAGCTGGCCACGATGCGGTCGATGCGCGGATTGCGCAGACGCTTCGCGACCTCGCTGAGCATCACTGGCTCGGCGCGTTTACCGCTACCGCCATCGATCTTCATGCCAGCCTGAACCCGCGACTTCCCCCGATAACCTCCTAGTCTATGATCTTGCGCGCCGCTGGCAAGTGCGGGTAGCGCATTCATATTGGTAAATTCGTTTACGTCGGAACTTACGCAGTCTGCCCGGATTTCCTGAGGACGGTCTTTTTTGCGGCGGTCTTTTTTGCGGCCGTCTTTTTCGCGGCCGTCTTTGTTGCCGCCGTCTTTTTCGTCGCCGCTGTCCGGGCCGGCTTGCCCAGTTCGACCCACACCGGCGCGTGATCGCTGGCCTTGGGCAGATCGCGTACCCATCGGTCGACATCGGACTTCTTTAGCCGGGTCGCCAGATCCGGCGACAACAGCAGGTGGTCGATCCGCAGCCCCCGGTTGCGTGGCCAGTGCTGCCGGAAGTAGTCCCAGAAGGTGTAGATGGTTTCGTCCGGATGCATCTGGCGCAGGGCGTCGGTCCAGCCCTGGGCCAGCAGACGCTCGTAAGCATGACGGCTTTCGGGCTGGAGCAAGGCGTCACGTCGCCAGTTTTTGGGGTCGTAGATGTCGCCGTCGGTCGGCACGACGTTGTAGTCGCCGGCCAGTACCACCGGATGACCGGAATCCAGCAATTGCCCGGCATGCTGGATAAAACGCTCGAACCAGGCCAGCTTGTAATCGAACTTCGGACCTGGCCACGGATTGCCGTTGGGCAGATAAAGGCAACCGACGAGAACGCCATGGGCCGCCGCTTCGAGGTAGCGGCTCTGGAGGTCCTTTCTGTCGCCCGGCAGGCCGCGGCGGCTCTCCACGGGATCGGCACCCTTCGCGAGGATGGCCACGCCATTCCAGGAGGCCTGCCCGGCCCAGAGGGCACCGTAGCCTGCGTCATGGATCTCCGCGACGGGAAACGCCTTGTCCACCGCCTTGAGTTCCTGCAGGCAGACGATGTCCGGCGCCTCGCGCCCGAGCCACTCCAGCAAGTGCGGAAGCCGGGAGCGGATGCCGTTGACGTTGAAAGTGGCGATCTTCATGACGCAGGACTTTTCCCGACCCGGGGTGGACAGCCGGTGACGGCGGCACGTTGATGCACCTCTGGCCTGCCCGACCTTTGGCACGCCTTTTGCCACGATCCAAATGTAGACGGCGCGTGAAGGTTTGAGAACTCTGAAAATCCGCGTTTCGAAAAAATTTACACCCCTTGCGGATACGCCATTGGGCACCTTTGCGGCAAGACGTCGCGCCGGCATAAAAGCACCCAAATACCCATAGTTACACTTAATTTTGCTGCGACGCAGCAAGACGTTTAGACGGCTGGACGGCCATCCGCCCGGGCGGTGCGTGCTCTGGACAACCCGAATCGCCTCATGTACACCTTGCGTTAAGTCCATTTGGATCGAGGCAAATGGGCGTGTCGCGACGGAGCGCGGGGAGGGGTCTTTCGGCTCCGTGCAAAGCGACAGGCGGGGGCCTGTCGTTACGGCCCCGTGTTGCCGTCAATTAATGGCATCACTTTCCGGGGAAGGCATGAAGAACCATTTTCTCACTCGCAGGAGCGCACTCGCACTGGCGGTCTGTACCTGCCTGGGTGGCGTTTCGAGCGTTTACGCACAGTCGACGACGGGTAGCATCAACGGCAGCGTGCCCGCAGGCGCCAATGAGACCGTCGTGGTCGAGAGCGGCACCGGCTTCCGTCGCGAAGTTCCGGTGGACGCACGCGGCCGTTATGCCGTTAACCAGATTCCGCTCGGCACGTATACCGTGACCCTCATGCGCGATGGCGCAGCGGTCGATACACGCAAGGACGTGAGCCTGCGCGTGGGTGCGAGCACCGATATCTCGTTCAATGCAGCGAGCGCCGCACCTGCGTCCGATGCGACATCACTCAGCGGCGTCACGGTCACCGGCACAGCCCTTCCGAATATCGACGTCACGTCGGTCGATTCACGTACCGTGATCACATCCGAGCAGCTTGCCAAGCTGCCGTTGGGTCGCAGTGCGGAAGCGATCGCCCGCCTTGCACCTGGCGTGGTCAACAACGGCGGCGGATTCGCGAGCGACACCGGCCGCTCGGTCGCCAGTTTCGGCGGCGCCGCGGCCAATGAAAACGCTTACTACGTCAACGGCTTCAATACGACCGATCCACTCAACGCGGTGGGCGGCTTGCAGTTGCCCTATGGCGCCATCGACCAGCAGGAAGTCTATACCGGCGGCTACAGCGCACAGTACGGGCGTTCCGACGGCGGCGTCATCAGCCAGGTCGGTAAGCGCGGCACGAACGAATGGCACTTTGGTGCTCAGGTCCTTTGGGAGCCCGCCTTTGCTCGCGCAAGCGCTGACGACCTGCACTATGCGCGCGTCCCCGCTACCGCACCCGCGGGCAATCTTTACCAGCCAAAGAGCCAGAATGACCAGTGGACGACCACGGTCAGCGCTTATGCAGGCGGCCCGCTGATCAAGGACAAGCTGTTCTTCTTCGTCGCGGGTGAGTTTGAAAAATCCGGCCGCCGTAACGTGAACGCCGTGGGCAATAACACCCCGGCATCGACCAACGACTATAGATCACCGCGGTGGTACAGCAAGCTCGACTGGAACATCACCGATAGCAACATCCTCGAACTGACCGGCGCGTCCGACAAGCGCGAAGGTTCGGGTACGCGATACAACTACGACTACGCCAATCTTAACCGGACCAGCAAGATCGGTCCCGTCGATAACACGAAGACCGGCGGCGACCTGTATGTCGCCAAGTACACGAGCTACATCACGGACAACCTGACCCTCAGTGCCATGTACGGCCAGATGCGCTCGAAGAACTACGACCAGCCGGGCGACTATGACCCGACGTTGGCCCGGGTCGATAGCTCACAATTCCAGAATCCCGCACTGAACGGCGGCACCGCCATTCGCAATAATCAGGTCGATGACATCAGTCAGCCGGGCCGTAGCAATAAGGCGACGAACTTCCGTTTCGATGTCACCTATACGCTCGGTGACCACACGATTGCTGTCGGCATCGATAACGTCAAGTCGCGGGCAGACGACTTCGGCACGGCTAGCCCGGGTCCTGGATACGCCTGGAACTACGGCCAGCAGGCGGACCCCACGCAGCCGATTTCCGATGCTCCGGGCATCAACTTCGTACCGGGTACGGCCGGTTATGCCAACGGGGCGGGCGGCTACTACGTCAGCCGCAACGTCGTAAACAACCTGGTCAATGTGCGCTCGGATCAGCGGGCTCAATACATCGAGGATAAGTGGCAGGTCACGGACACCGTGCTGCTGTCGCTGGGCGTCCGCAATGACCAGTTTACCGACTACAACCAGTTCGGCCAGGCATTCATCACGCAAACGAAGCCGCAGTGGGCGCCTCGACTCGGCGCATCGTGGGACGTTAATGGAGATGGCAGCTTCAAGGTCTTCGGCAACGCCGGGCGTTACTACCTTGGCCTTCCTCTGAATCCGGCCACTGGCGCCGCCGCAGGCTATACGGCGACACAGCAGTACTACACCTACAGCGGAATCGATGCGACCGGTGCGCCGACGGGCCTGACTCAGATCAGCCAGCCAGTCTCGGCAAACAATTCGTACGGCATCCCACCCGATCCCCGTACGGTTGCAGGCAAGGGCCTGAAGGCTGAGAACCAGGATGAGTACATCCTCGGCTTTGACAAAACCTTCGGCGACCATTGGGTTTACGGTGCCAAGCTGACCAAGCGCGTGCTCAACTCCGCGATCGACGACTTCTGCGATGTCGGCCTCGTTACGGATAAGGCGGCGGCTCTCGGCTATGACATCGCATCGACGAACAGCTGCTACCTGATCAACGGTGGTCATTCCAACACCTTCACACTGATCGATACCGGCGGGAACGCCGTCAAGGTGCCGCTCAGCCGCGAAGAAATGGGCTTCCCCGCGTTGAAGCGTCGCTATTACAGCCTCGAACTGTTCACCGAACACAACTTCGACGGTGTCTGGTACGGCAAGTTCGACTACGTGTTCTCACGCAGCTACGGCAATACCGAGGGTCAGGCTCGTACCGACACTCGCCAGGATGGTGCGGCCGGCAGCGTCGACTGGGATAACCGCTATGTCATGGAGAACGCCAACGGCCCGCAGGGCAATGACCATACCCACGTCTTCAAGGCGTATGGCTACTGGCAGTTCGCACCGGAATGGCAGCTGTCGGGCAACGTCCAGGCGATTTCCGGCGCACCGGAAGTCTGCACGGGCTACTACGGGGCGGGGCACACCGATCCGGTGTCCTACGGCAGCTCCTATCGCTATTGCAACGGGGAACCGTCTCCCCCGGGTAGCCATGGCCGCTTGCCCTGGACGTTCCAGCTCGACCTCGGCGTGACCTACCGTCCGTCGTGGGGCGACCAGAAGCTCGCGTTCTCTGCGAACGTGTTCAATGTCCTAAACCAGCAGCGGGCGACGTTCCGTTATCCGGCAAGCGAAGGCCCGGCCAACACGCTCAATACGATCTACCGCGTACCGCTCTACACGCAGGATCCGCGTTACGGCCGTCTCGCCGTCACTTACGACTTCTAAGAAAGCGTAAACCCAGATCCCTGTGCAACTCTTGCGCCCCTTCCCGGACACCGGCACCTCCCCGGCCGATGTCCGGGGATCGGGCGCTCTTTTTTTGCTCAGCGGGCCTCGCCCGAGGCCGCCACCACCATCTCGATGTAGCCCAGAATCTCGGGAACCGGCAGGTCGAATATGCCCGCGTCGCCGTTGTCATAGGCCTGGCGCCACACGGCGTAGCCGTCTCGCCAGCCTTCATCGGCGTCGGCGGGACCGTCGGTGGTGAGCAGACTGGCGTCCAGCGTGGCGCGGGACACGGCGGCGTGGTTCATCGCCGGCTGCAGGCCGCCGGGTACGCGATGGTTGCGCAGCTTCACGCCGAGGATGGAAACATGGAAAACCTCGCCGTCTTCCGGCTCGTGGTCGATCTTGCGAATCGCTACACGGGAATCTTCCTCGCCGGGACGGGTCCGGTAGGTCCAGGCCTGGCCGGGGGCATAGGCGGGTTTCGTCACGATGGTTTCCTTGGGGCGCCTACGGACTGAGCATCTTAGCGGAAGCTTAAAGGCCAGCGCCCGGCCCCGCCCGAAGCGGCCTGTGGCGGAATGCCGTATCCTTACGTCCATGAGCGCGCAGCCGATGCAGGGTGCGACGCGTCGCGCGAGGCAGCGCGGCCCGGCGGGCCGCTTCCCCAGCCAAGAACCCCCAAGGGCTCCCGCGCACGGCGCGGAGGCTCCGTCCCTTCTTGTCTTTACCGAGGTTCAACGCACCATGGTGGCACTGGCGACCGAGCACGTGATCGACGTGCATCACTGGAACGACACCCTTTTCAGCTTCCGCACCACGCGGGACCCGGGTTTCCGCTTCGAAAGCGGTCACTTCGTGATGATCGGCCTGGAAGTGGACGGGCGGCCGCTGATGCGCGCCTATTCCATCGCCAGCGCGCATTACGAAGAGCATCTGGAGTTCTTCAGCATCAAGGTGCAGGACGGCCCGCTGACCTCACGGCTGCAGCACCTGAAGCCCGGCGATCCGGTCATCGTGAGCCGCAAGCCCACGGGCACGCTGGTGCTGAACGATCTGAAGCCGGGCAAGCGTCTCTACCTGCTGGGTACCGGCACGGGCCTGGCGCCGTTCATGTCGATCATCCGGGATCCGGAGACCTACGAGCGCTTCGACACGATCGTGCTGGCCCACGGCGTGCGTCACGTCAACGACCTGGCCTACTCCGACTACATCGAGAACGAGCTGCCGAAGCACGAGTACCTGGGCGACCTGGTGCGCGAGAAGCTCATCTACTACCCGACGGTGACCCGTGAAGTATTCCGGAACCGCGGACGCATCACCGACGCGATCGCCGACGGTGAGATGGCCCGGACGACCGGCCTGCCGCAGATCAATCCGGCCGAAGACCGCGTGATGCTTTGCGGTAGTCCCTCGATGCTGGAAGACATTTGCGTGTTGCTGGATGGCGAGGGCTTCCAGGCGTCGCCGCGGACGCGGGAGCCGGGGGATTACGTGATCGAGCGGGCGTTTGTGGAGAAGTAACGGAGCGTTTCGAGGAGTGGGGGGTGCGGCGTTTTCGCTGCGTTGGCTTTTCGCGCGCGGGGCGCGCTCCTACTTGCGTATTCTGCCCTGGCCTTCGTTGTCCCAGTAGCCGAAGATGCGGCGGGCGATGAGTTTGTAGAGACGTTTGCCGGTGGCCCGCCACAGGCGTGAATGCGGTGCCGGTTGGGCCAGGATGGCCTGCTGGCGCGCTGACAGGCGGTCCGGGGCATAGGTTCGCTTGTGTTTGAGCAGGTGACGCACGTCTTCCCGCGCCAGCAGGCGGAACAGCGAACCACGCCGGCCACGCGTCCAGGCAATCTGGAAATCCACCAGACCGGGCGTGCCGTCCTCGCGCACCAGCCAGTTCGGCTCCTTGGCGAGATCGTTGTGGACGATGCCGCGACGGTGCAGTGCGGCCAGCAGGCGAAGGGCCCGTGTGTAGTAGGCGGGGTCCAGCGGCCGGCCCAGCTGCATCGGCTGTCCCGCCATGTAGCTGCGCTCGAGCATCCGGCCATTCCACGCGAGCAGCCGTGGCACGCCGTCGATACCGTCCAGGCGCAGCAGCGCCCGCGCCTCGCGCGCGGCGGCGCGGCGTGCGAACCAGCGCGCCCACCAGCGTGCGGCAGCGATGTCGCGGCGGATAAGAACGACACCGTCGCGTTCCACGCGCTCGATGCGGCCGAGTTCGTCAGCCTTGAGCAGGGTGACAATTTCCGTCGTTGCGCTATGCACGCCCTTCCTTCGATTCGTTGACGCGCTCTGCGCTGGGCGGCAGCTACGCTAAGATGACGATTCTCGCAGGGAGAGAATGCCGAATGTTGTCGCGACACATCCTGTCGCTGTGTTTTGTCGCCGTCGGACTCGCCGCCTGCCAGGATGGCGCGGACCGTTCGAACGTCGGGAAGATGCCATCGCCATCCAGAGCGACCGCGCACAAGGATACCCAATCCAGCCAGGAAGGCCTCTACACGATGGAAGTGAAACTTCCCCAGCTGCCTACGTCGGCCGCGCCCTTGCGCGCCACGATCGAGCGCTACGTGGAGCGGCAGAAACGCGCCTTCCTCGACAGCCTGGATGCCCCGGGTGCCCGCGAGCAGGCGAAAGAGCTGCCCTGGGACCTCAACCTGGACATCGCGGTCGCGGCTCGCACCGATCGCTTCATCAACGTGCAGGTCGACGGCTCCGCCTTCACCGGCGGCGCTCACCCCGCGCCCATCGTCGACAGCTTCACCTACGACCTGCGGAAGCGGCGCGTCGTGGGCATTCGCGAGCTGTTCGACGATGCGCACGCGGCGGAGGGCGCATTCGCCACCGAGGCCCGGCGCCAGCTGCTGACCGCGCTGGACGATCAGGACGACCCGCTGTCTTCGGACAGCCAGCAGATCGACGCGGGTACGGCGCCGGACAAGGATCACTACCGCGTGTTCACCCTCCTCACGGGGCCCGACGACAAGGTGCACGGACTGACCTTCATCTTCCCGCCGTATCAGGTCGCGCCGTATTCGGCAGGGCCACAGGCGATCGATGTATCCAGCGACGCGTTTTCGGCCTATCTGAAACCCGAATACAGAGAGGCTTTCCGCTGATGGACCTGTTCCTCTACCTGCTCGCCGCCGCCCTGATCGTTGGGGGCGTGGCGGGCGCGGTGCTGCCGATCCTGCCTGGCATCCCCATGATCTTCGGCGGCATCTGGCTCGCCGCCGCCGTGGACGATTACCAGCACCTGGGCGGGGGCTGGCTGGTGGCGATCGGCATCGTCGGCGCTGTGGGGGTCGCGCTGGACTTCGTCTCCGCCTCGCTGGGGGCAAAGAAAATCGGCGCCAGTCCGCGCGCCTTGTGGGGCGCGGGCATCGGCACGACCGTCGGGATGTTTTTCGGCCTGCCCGGCTTGCTGCTTGGCCCCTTTCTGGGCGCCGTGGCGGGTGAGTTGTGGTCGGGCAAGAGCGTGCTGCGCTCGGCCCATGTGGGTATCAGCACCTGGTTCGGCATGTTGCTGGGCATCATCGCCAAGGCCGTGCTGTCGTTTCTGATGCTGGGAATGGCTGCCCTCGCCCTGCTCTTCAGCTGACCGCCGAAAGGCACATTGGCGGCCCCGACCCGCAAAGGCTAGTCTCGCCGGACTTCACCGGGGAGACACGCATGTTCAGACGACTGACCCTAGCGGCCGCGATCACGTTCGCGGTCGGCACCCTTCACGCCGAAACCGCGCCGCCGGCCTGGATCGCGCGCAGCAACGCCGATGCCCAACCGCTGCTGGACCTCACCGCCCGCTTCAGCCCCGAGTCCGCCACGGACATCGGCCTGAAAGGCTACGACGAGAAGACCGCCGATCTCGGGCCCGACGTGGACAAGCGCCAGCGTGCCGCGCTGGTCGAGGTGCGTCAGCAGGTTGCCAGACGCCTCGCCGAGGAGAAGGACCCCAACGTCAGCCAGGACCTGCAGATCCTGGCCAAGCAGATCGACGGCAATATCGAGGGTATCGATCTCAACGACAAGTATCTGCTGCCCTGGTTCGACGCCGGGCAGATGATCTTCAGCGGTGAGTTCTCTCTGCTGAACGCGCAGAGCACCCCGGAGCAGAATCAGGCCGCGCTGGGGCGGCTGAAGTGCTATGTCGGCATGGCGGCCGGTTGCACGCCACTGGTCGACCAGGCCAGGGCACGCACCACGGAGCGCCTGGGCGAAAAGGGCCTGCTCGGTCCGGTCAAGGCCGATGTCGAACAGAAGCTGGGCAACACGCAGCGCTATGTCGACGGCATCCGCAAGCTGTTCGCGGAGAAGAAAGTCGCCGGCAGCGACGAGGCGATGAACAAGCTCGACGCGCAGCTGAAGCAGTACAACGCGTGGGTGAAGAAGACGGTGCTGCCTCGCGCGCGTACCGACTTCCGCCTGCCCGAGCCGCTGTATGCGTACAACCTCAGGCAGGTCGGGCTCGACATCGCCCCGCGCGACCTGATCGGCCGCGCGCAGCTGGAATTCATGGAGACCACGTATGCGCTGCAGATGCTGGCGCCCGTCGTCGCTAAAGCCGAGGGTCTTCCCGATGGCGACTACCGCGACGTACTGAAAGCGCTGAAGAAAAAGCAGCTGGCGAAGGACAAGGTCGAGCCGGTGTATCACGAGGTACTGGGCAAGATCGAAAACACCATTCGCACGCAGCGCATCGTCGAATTGCCGAAGCGCCAGATGGCGATGCGCGTCGCCTCCGAAGCGGAGAATGCGCGCACGCCCGCACCGCACATGGATCCGCCGCCCTTCGTCGGCAATACCGGCCAGCGTGGCACCTTCGTGCTGACCACCGGCAACCCACCGGCCGACGGCGACGCGACGCAGACCTACGACGACTTCACCTTCGAGGCGGCGGCATGGACGCTCACCGCGCATGAAGGACGGCCAGGCCACGAGCTGCAGTTCGCCGCGATGGTGGAACAGGGTGTATCGCTGACGCGCAGCATGTTCGCCTTCAACAGCGTCAACGTCGAGGGCTGGGCGCTGTATTCCGAAGCGGAGATGATGCCGTACGAGCCGCCGGCGGGTCAGTTCATCGCGCTGCAGTTCCGCCTGTTGCGTGCGGCGCGGGCGTTCCTGGATCCGATGCTCAACCTGGGCCTGGTGTCGCGCGATCGTGCGCACGACATCCTCGTGCACGACGTCGGCTTGTCCGAACCGATGGCCCGGCAGGAGCTGGATCGTTACACGCTCAATTCACCGGGGCAGGCGACGGCTTATTTCTACGGCTATACGCGCATCCTGCAGTTGCGCGCGGAGACGCAGACGAAGCTGGGCGACAAGTTCGACCGCAAGGCCTTCAATGATTTCCTGATCGCGCAGGGGCTGTTGCCGCCGGACCTGCTGGCTGACGCCGTGCGTACGCGGTTCGTGCCGGCCGTATTGAATCGAAAATGACCGCCGCGAGGCGGTAACTACCTGTAGGAGCGCGCCTTGCGCGCGATGTTTTGGTGTCGCGCGCGAGGCGCGCTCCTACAGATCGGCGGCCGGGACCGTTCAATGCCCCGGGGCATCCGGAATCACATAAAGCAGGATCGCCAGGTAGTGCAGCACACTGCCAGCGAGCACGAACACATGCCAGATCGCATGGTGGTACGGCATCTTCCGCGCCATGTAGAACGGCACGCCGCCGGTGTAGCAGAGGCCGCCGGCCAGAAGCAGCAGAAGGCCGCCTGTCGGCACATTGGCACGCAGCGGTTCGATCGCCACCACGGCCACCCAGCCCATCGCCACGTACATCGCGACGGCCGCCTTCCGATAGCGTTTCAGCAGACCGAGCTCGGCGAGACTGCCGATGATCGCGACGCTCCAGATCGTCACCAACAGCCCCCAACCCCAGGCACCCGGGAGCGCCAATAACGTAAACGGGGTGTACGTGCCGGCGATCAGCAGGAAAATCGCGATGTGGTCGCAGGTGCGCAGGACGCGCTTCGCCATCGAACCTGGGATCGCGTGATACAGCGTGGACGCCGCGTAAAGCAGGATCAGGGAGCCACCGAATACCGAGCTGGCCACCACGGCCCGCGTGCCGCCGTACATGGCCGAGAACGCCACGAGCACGGCAAGCCCCGCGATGCTGAGCACGAGCCCGATCGCGTGGATCACGCTGCTGGCGACTTCTTCACCGAGGGGATAGCGCGGCTCTGCGCTGTCGAAGGACATGGGCTTTTCCGGAATACGTCGAACCCCGAGGGTAACCGATCCGGGGCGTTATTGAGAAAAGGTCGCAACTGGGACATTGACCGCACCGCCCCCGTCGTTGTTCCATGGGCCATGACCCTCGAACTGCTCGTGCATATCGCCCGACTTCCGCCGCAAGGCGCCGGCCTGCGTGCGGCCCTCAGTCTGGCGGCACGACTCGGTTCACGGCTCGACGCGCTGCACGTGGTCGACCTTCCCGCCGCCGCCTTCACGGTGCCGGAAGCCGTACCGATGCAGCTAGACGCGGTGCGCCAGCGCGCCACCGATGCAAAAGCGGTGTCGGGCGACTGGGCGACGCTCATGGCAGCCCGCAGCCTGAAGGGAAACTGGCGCGTCGGCAACGGCGACACGGTCACCCTGCTTACGCACGCGGCGGCGGGTTACGACCTGCTGGTGATGGAGCGTTCTTCGACGATGCGTGGCGATGCGCCGGTGGGTTTCGGTGTCGTCTCGCGCACGGTGTTCGGTTCCAGTCGTGGCGTGCTGGTGGTCCCCGAGGCGGCGCCGGTGGAAACGCTGGGGGAGCACGTGCTGATCGCCTGGAGCGGCAGTCGCGAGTCGGCGCTGGCGGTGCGATCGTCGTTGCCGCTGCTGCGCAAGGCCGCACGCGTAACCGTCATCGACGGCAGTCGCGATGAAGACCTCGGGACCTGCGCGTTGCCCGACACCGACATCTGTGGCTGGCTCGACACGCACGGGGTGAAGGCCGAGGTGCGGCGTCTCGATGAAGGTGCGCGCCCATCGCCGGGGCCCGCACTGCTCGAAACCGCGCATGCGGAAAAGGCCGATTTGATCGTCATGGGGGCCTGGGGACGGTCGCGGCTGTCGGAGATGGTCCTGGGAGGGACGACCCGGTATCTGTTCATGCAGTCGGATGTGCCCATGCTGGTAGCGCACTGATTGCGTCACCGCTAACCGGTATAGCCATCCAGACGTCCGCTATTGCAACTTCCCGCGAAGCCTGCCTAATCTGCCATCGGACCTGAACACGATCCCCGCCAGTCCCCACTGGCCGTGTTCCCGACCGCGCTGCTCCTTCCCCCCATTGCAGGAGGTGGCTCATGTCGTTCGCTCGTCCGCACGTCCTTGCCGGAGTGCATCCGGATACCGTCCGCATCGTCGCGATGAGCGCGGCGATCGCCCTCAATGCCGCCGCGCTCATCGCCGTCATGCGACCGATGGTGGCGGATATCGCCACGGCGCCCCTCGTCCAGGAACCCATCCGTCTCATCGAGCACCTCGCGGAGCCGAAGCCGGTTCCGCCGCCGCCGATCGATCTCAAGCCGTTGCCGGTCAGACCGCCCCATCCGGTGACGACCGTGACCCGGCATGTCGAAAGCCCGCCCGTGCAGACGGCGGTGCCGACGGATGAGGGAACGGCGCCCATGGTGCCTCCGGCGCCCGTTCAGGTCGCTCCCGTCTCACCACCCGCTGTCCAGCCGGCGCCCGTCGAGGCCACGCTGGCCTATGTCTCGGCGCCCGCGCCGACCTACCCGCGCGCCGCTATCCAAGGCCGCATGCACGGCACGGTGACCCTGCGCGTACTGGTGGACGAAAGCGGTAAGCCGCTGGACGTGGTGATCGAGAGCAGCAGCGGCCATCCCGTGCTCGACAAGGCGGCACGCGATCAGGTGCTGGCGAAGTGGCGCTTCCAGCCGGCTCAGCAGAACGGCCAGAAGGTTCAGGCCTGGGCGCGCATCCCGATCAGCTTCGACCTCAGGAATCTCTGAGGTCAAGGCGCGGGGAGCGACGCCTGTCGCTCCCCTTCATGCTCAACGCGAGGCGGGCATCACCACCACGTCCGGGCGACGGCGGGTGGCGCGTGCGATGGCCCAGACGATCAGCGCCAGCGCGGCGACCGGCAACAGCACCGGGATCAGGGCCAGGGCGACCATCGGAGCGACAAGGAGCAACGCCAGCCCACCGATGGCGGCACCGATCAGACTGGCGAACACGCTGAAAACGCCGCCGATGATGCCGAAGACCAGCTTCAGCACCGCGCCGATGAGGGCGAATACCAGCCAGAAGCCGGCGGCCATTACGACAAGCGAGGTCAGGACGATCATGGCGTTGCACTCCGTGGAAGGCCGCCCGGTGGGCGGGTTCATGGCCTTGGATGCACGTACGGAATCGAAGGTTTAAAGCGTCAGTCGAAAGCGCGGGGTTACGAGGGTTTAACGGACGCCATGCTCCACTTCCCGCCAGTCGATTCTTGGGACGGCCCAGCACATGGGTAAGCGTTTTTCCATCGTCAGGGCCTTGCGCGACATCGCGTTCGACCTGTCGGATGTGGGGCACCCGGATCTCGCCTCCATGGGGCGGGAGGTCGGTCGTGCGCTCCACGCACACAGTAATGCGCTGACCGATCTGCTCGGCCCGCTGCGCGAACGCCGGAAGGGCTTCGAGCGGTGGATCCTGGCCGAGCGGTCGAAGCCGGCGGTCAGCGTGATGATCATGGTCTGGCCGCCCGGCTACGCCACGCCCGTGCACGATCACGGCGGGTTGTGGGGCCTCGAGGCCACCATCTCGGGCGCACTCGAGGTCGAATCGTTTGAAAAGTGCGAGGACCGGCATTCGCTTCGCAGTATCGGCCGCACCTGGCTGGGCCCGGGCGACGCGACCTGGTTCGACTCGACGGACACCCATGCCCATCGCTGCCGCAATTTGTCGCGGCATGACACGGCCCTCACGCTTCACGTGTACGGTGGCGATCTGGCACAGTACCTCGCGTATGAGCAGCCCGGTCCTTCGGGACACTGGATCGCACGACCGAGGCAATCGATCATCGCGGGACGCCTGACGGCCTGACGGTCTACGGCCCTCCACCCCAGCCATCGGGCGAAGGACCAAAAGCATGTTTCATAAAGTCGCCATCATCGGCGGTGGCGCTGCAGCGGCGACGCTGGTAAGTGAGTTGCTGGAGCGGCGTACGCCCCAGCCCTTGCATCTGGACTGGTATGCCGGCGCGCCGGATGCCGGGCGCGGTGTCGCCTACGGCACGCCCTCCGGGCGTCATCTGCTCAACGTCCGCGCGGCGTCCATGGGCATGTTCGTCAGCAAACCCGGCGGTTTTCTCGAGTACGCCCAGGGTCTCGACCCGAAGGTGAAAGGCTCCGACTTCCTGCCGCGCAGGCTGTACGGCGATTTCCTGCGCTCGCGCGTCGAGCAGGCGGTCATGAATGCCCGTTCGTTCGGGCACGATATCAACGTGCATCCGTTCGAAGCCGACTCACTGGTGCCCTCGTCCGAAGGCGTCACCATCGGCTTCGGCGATGAAACGTCGCGCGCGGACGCGGCGGTGCTGGCGATCGGCTCCCTGCCCCCGCGCCCCCTCGCGGGCGTGGAAGACGCCGCGATCGCCAGCGGTCGTTACGTGACGGATCCCTGGCCGTTCATGGCCGCGGCGCAGGACGACGACCGTCCGTTGCGCGTGCTGGTCATCGGCCTCGGCCTGACCGCGGTGGACGTCCTGCTGGAGCTGTCGGCGCATTGGCCGAAGGCGCACTTCACCGCACTGTCGCGCCACGGCAAGCTGCCCGAGCCGCACCTGGCTGCCGCGTCGGCGCCCACGGATGACGGAACCGAACTCATCGAAGCCATGCGGGACGATCCCAACGTCCGTGCCTGGCTGCGCCGCCTGCGCGAAGCCACGGCCGGCGCGGAAGACTGGCGCACGGTCGTCGACGGCATGCGTCCGCATACCCAGGGTCTGTGGCGCGAGCTACCTGCCGCCGAGCGTGCCCGCTTCCTGCGTCATGCGCGCTGGGCATGGGAACGTGCACGCCATCGCATGCCGCCGCAGGTGGCCGCGTCGGTGGCGAAGCTCGAAGCCGAGGGCCGTTTCGAGCGCGGCCGCGGTCGCATGCGCGCGGTGAGGTTGTCGCAGGAAGGCAACCTGGATGTCGTGCGCGCCCTGCCAGGCGGTGGCGAATCCACGGAGTCTTACGATCTGGTCATCCAGACCGTCGGCCTGAATACCGACACTCAGCGCACGGAGCATCGCCTCGTGCGCCAGCTGGTGGTCGACGGGCTCGTCCAGCCCGATCCGCTGGGCATGGGCCTCCGCGCCGTGCCTGACGGCCACCTGCTCGATGGCAACGGCAAGGCGCGCGCCAACCTGTTCGCCATCGGGAGCATGTTGCGCGGGACGCTGTGGGAGTCCACCGCCATCCCGGAAATCCGCAAGCAGGCGCAGAACGTCGCCACCATGCTAATCGAATAAATGTAGGAGCGCGCCTTGCGCGCGACAGGGGGGTGCCCTGCGCGCAACAGGGGGTGTTCTGCGTCGCCGCCTTGTTGGCTTTTCGCGCGCGGGGCGCGCTCCTACGCACGCGCGGGGCACGCTCATGCGCGCTCGAGGGGGCGCGCTCCTGCCGGTTGTCAGAATCCTTCCAGGACAATTTTTCCGATCGCCTTGCCGCTCTCGAGCAAGGCGTGCGCGCGACGCAGGTTGTCCGCGTTCACCGTGCCCAGGTTCTCCCGCACGGTGGTGCGGATGACGCCCGCGTCGACCAGATTGGCCACCTCGTCGAGGATGCGACCCTGCTCGGCCATGTCGTCGGTGCGATACATCGACCGCGCGTACATGAACTCCCAGTACAACGAGAGGCTCTTGCGCTTCATCAGGCGTACGTCGATCGCCTCGGCCGGGTCGTCGATCAGGCCGAGTTTGCCCTGCGGCTTGAGCACGTCGACCAGCGCGGCATAGTGCTTCTCGGTGGCGGTCAGGCTGAGCACGTAGTCGACGCCCTCCGGAGCGACCGCGCGCACTTCGTCGGCCAGCGGCTTCGAGTGGTCCACCACGTGATGCGCACCCATCGACTCGACCCACGCACGCGTCTCGGGGCGCGATGCGGTACCGATCACCGTCAGGCCGGTGAGCCGGCGGGCCAGCTGCACCGCGATGGAGCCCACACCGCCGGCGGCGCCGACGACCAGCAGGGTCGCGGGGCGGCCCGTCGTGCCATGTGGGATGCCCATGTGATCGAACATCAGCTCCCACGCGGTCAGTGCCGTGAGCGGAAGTGCCGCCGCCTCGGCCATAGAAAACGTCGACGGCTTGCGGCCGACGATGCGTTCGTCGACCACGTGCAGCGCGCTGTTGCCACCGGGACGCTCCAGCTCGCCCGCGTACCAGACGCTGTCGCCCACCTTGAACCGAGTGACCTCGTCGCCGACCGCCACCACCGTACCGGCGACATCCCAGCCAAGGACCTTGTCGGCACCGGCGGGGTCGACGTTGCGGCGGATCTTGGTATCCACCGGATTGACCGAGACGGCCTCGACCCTGACCAGCAGGTCGCGGGCGCCGGGCGAGGGGTCCGGCAGTTCCACATCGAGCAGGCTCTGCGTATCGGCGATGGGCAGCGACTTGCGGTAGACGACGGCTTTCATGCGTTACTCCTGGGAACGGGTATCAGGTGCCTGCGGGCACCGCCGGTGAGGCGCGGCGCTCCAGGGCGACACTGACCATCGTAGCAAGCAGCCCCGTGACGGTGACCGCAGCGCCGGCCAGACTTACCGTCGGCATCGGGAACCCGGCGGCCAGCACCGCGCCGCCAAGCCATGCGCCGCCGGCGTTACCGAGGTTGAACGCGGCGATATTGAGCGTCGAGGCGAGGTTGGGCGCATCGCCCGCCACATGCACCACGCGGGATTGCAGCGGCGCCACGGTGGCGAACGCGGCGATCCCCCAGACGAATACGGTGACGATGGCGCCCACGGTCGAATGCATCGTCCAGGCGAACACCGCCAGCAGCAGCGACAACACCACGAGGATGCCGATCAGCGACGGCATCAGTTTCCAGTCCGCCAGACGCCCGCCGAGCATGTTGCCGATCGTCGTGCCCAGACCGAACAGCACCAGCACCGCTCCCGTCCAGTGCGGGCTCACGTGCGATTCCTGTTGCAGGATCGGCGCGATATAGGTGAACACGGTGAAGACGCCGCCGAAACCGAGCACGGTCATCGCCAGGGCGATCAGTACCTGCGGTTCGCGCAGTACGCGAAGCTCGCGCGCCATGTGCGGGGCCTTGAGGTGGGGCAGCGCCGGGACCAGCCGGGCCACCGCGATCGTCGCGATCACTCCGAGCACCGTCACCGCCCAGAAGGTCGAGCGCCATCCCGCCCACTGCCCCAGAAAGGTACCGAAGGGAACGCCGAGCACGTTCGCCAGGGTCAGGCCGGCGAACATCAAAGCGATGGCTCGCGACCGCTGGTTGGCCGGCACGAGGTGGGCGGCCACGATGGCGCCGATTCCGAAGAACGAGCCGTGGCAGAACGCGGCGACCACGCGGGCACCCATCAGCACCTCGTAATTCGGAGCGATGGCGCAGAGCAGGTTGCCGAGGATGAACAGGCCCATCAACAGCAGCAGAGCGCGCTTGCGTTCCAGCTTCGCCGTCAGCGCGGCCAGCAGGGGGGCGCCGACCGCCACGCCGAGGGCGTACCCGGAGACCAGCATGCCGGCCTCCGGGATGCCTACTTTCAGGTCGGCGGCGACTTCGGGCAGCAGGCCCATGATCACGAACTCGGTGGTACCGATGGCGAACGCGGCCACCGCAAGTGCCAGCAAAGGCAGGCGGGACGAAGAGGCATGCATGGGACGGGCTCGATGGAAAGCGATGACGTCCATTGTCCTCGCGAGCCATTCGTGTAAAAACACTCAACCGCGACAAACACTGTTGTCGCAAACTGGAAAGTGGAGACCCCGGCGCATGATCGCCACGCTCATCGCCATCGCCGCGCTATGCCTGCATGCCGCGGGCGTGCTCGCCGCCATGCATGCGGTCATGAACGCCCGCACGGCGCAGGGCGCCTTCGCGTGGGTGCTCGGGCTGGTCCTCGTTCCCTACGTCACGCTGGTGCCTTATCTGTTTCTCGGCGCCAGCCACTTCGGCGGCTACGTCGACCTGCATCGCCAGCGTCAGGCGCGCTTCTTCATGCTGCACGAAGAAGCCGCGCATCCGGGCCACACCGGCCTGCTCGCGCCGTCGGTCCCGGTACACGACGACCGCTACGACGCGATCGGGCGGATGATCAACAGCGCGATGCACGGGGGGCACGCCCTGGCCCTGCATATCGACGGGGAAGCCGCCTTCACCGCCATGTTCGCCGCCATCGCCCGGGCCGAGCGCTACGTGCTGGTGCAGTTCTTCATCATTCACGACGACGTTCTGGGCCGTCGCCTGCGCGATGCGTTGCTCGAGCGCGCCGCGGCGGGCGTGCAGGTCTGCCTGCTTTATGACGGCATCGGCAGCCATGCCCTGCCCGACCGCTATGTGGAATCGCTGCGCTCGGGCGGTGTCGAGGTCCGTCGCTTCGCCACGCGACGCTGGCGCAACCGCTTCCAGCTCAACTTCCGCAATCACCGCAAGGTGCTCGTGGTCGATGGCGAGCGTGGTTTCGTCGGCGGGCTCAACGCGGGTGACGAGTACCTTGGCGCGAACCCGCCGCTATCACCCTGGCGCGACACGCATATGCAGATCGAGGGGCCCGCCGTGGCCGATCTGCAGCGCGTGTTCGCCGAAGACTGGTACTGGGTCACCGGGGAACGCCCTCCTTCGCTGCCGCCGCCGGAGCGGTGCGGCCGTGCGTCGACGATGATCGTGGCGACCGGGCCCGCGGACCGGCAGGAGAGCTGCTCGCTGTTCTTCACCCAGGTCATTCATGCGGCGCGGCGGCGCGTATGGATCACCACGCCTTACTTCGTGCCGGACCCGTCCGTATTCGCCGCGTTACGGCTTGCCGTGTTCCGCGGGGTGGACGTGCGCATCCTGATTCCCAGCCGGCCGGACCACCGCACGGTGTTCATGGCGAGCACGCTGTATGCGCACGAGGCGATCGTCGCCGGTATTCGCATGTTTCGTTACCAGCCCGGCTTCGTCCATCAGAAGGTGATGCTGATCGACGAGGACACGGCGGTGGTGGGCAGCATGAACCTGGATAACCGAAGTTTCCGGCTGAACTTCGAGATTGCGGCGCTGAATGTCGATGAGGCGTTCGCGGGCGAAGTCGAAGCCATGCTGGAAGCGGATTTCGCGAAGTCCGACGAGGTCAACGCCAATGACTACCGGCGGCTGTCGTACCTGCGGCGGGTGGCCTTGCATGTCGCCCGGTTGTTCGATCCGGTGCTTTGACGGGCACGCATGCCACCGACCGCCTTGTGTCCCTTCGCCTGTAGGAGCGCGCCTTGCGCGCGACACCTTTTCGCGAGAGCCTTGAGAGACAACGCAAGAACGTGTCGCGCGCAGGGCGCGCTCCTACATTGGTACCCGACGGGATTCAGTCCATGCTCCGCACCCTCGCCTTCCTCACCGCCATGACCGCCGTCGGCGCCTCCGCCGCGCCCGCGCAGTTCGTCGAACGCAGCGTCGACGTCGCCGGCAAGACCTACCGTTATCAGGTCTTCGTCCCCGCCGACATCAAGCCCCACCCGGCCGTCGTGCTGTTCCTGCATGGCAGCGGCGAGCGCGGCAGCGACAACCAGAAGCAGATGTCGCAAGGCCTGCCGCCGTGGCTGAAACAGCACATGGATTTTCCGGCGGTGGTCGTGATGCCCCAGGCCCCGGACGATACCGCCTGGACCGACAAGGCCGATGCCGACATGGCGATGGCGGCGCTGGAAAAGAGCATCAGCGAGTTCCATGGCGACCGTAAGCACCTCTACCTGACCGGCCTTTCGATGGGCGGCTTCGGCTCATGGCAGCTGGCGGTGGATCATCCCGGGACGTTCGCCGCGGCGGCGATCATCTGTGGCGGCGTCACGCCGCTGGAAGGCGAAGGCCAGCGCCTTTACGTGCACGGCGTACCGGCGGGCACCGATCCGTCGGCGTGGGTCGCACAGAAGATCGGCAAGCTGCCGGTGTGGATTTTCCACGGTGGCGACGACAACGTCGTGCCGACCGAGCAGTCGCGCAAGATGAATGCGGCGCTGCTCGCGCGGAAGGCCGAGGTGAAGTACAGCGAGTTCCCGGGGGTGAATCATGGCTCGTGGGAAAAGGCGTATGCGACGCCGGAGCTGTGGAGCTGGATGTTTGGGCATGCGCGCTGACGGCATTCACGCGGGTCGCCGGATTGAATCGCGCGCGGGGCGCGCTCCTACATTGACGGTCAGCTGTTGCGCATGCCGTGCATCAGCTGTTTGAAGCCGCCGGAGAAGATCGCCCAGCCGAGGCAGACGCCGATCAGCGCACCCATCAGTTCGAACGACACGCGCAGGCCGATGCTGTCGGGATCGTGCACCGCGGCCAGCTTCAGGCGGATCAGGGTCGGCGACTGGATGGGGACGAAGTTGAAATAGAACAGGTCCCACAGGTCCTGCCCGGCGGCGAGCAATACCGACAGGGCGAACGCGACGCTGAGGTCCTTGCCATGGCTCCAGCCGTTGCTCTTGCCGAACGCCCGGACCAGCGCATAGAGGATGAAGCCGACCAGCAGCGCGATACCGCCGGTTTCGAGGGCACCGATGATGCCGAAGCCGGTCCAGCTGCGATCGTAGGGCATGGAAGGAACTCGTGAGGGGTCAGGCCCTCATTATGCCCTTGCGTCTGCCGGTTTCCCGCGTGCGTTCCCATCGCGGCCAAAACGCAGATAAAGCGAGGCCGAGAGGATCACCGCCGCGATCGAGGCAAAACCCGCCAGCAGGAAGATCGCCGGGTAGTCGTAGATGCCTGCGACCCATCCACCGACCGGACCGGTCAGGCCCAGGGCAACGTCGAGGAAGACGGAATACGCACCGAGCGCCGCGCCCCGGTTGTGCGTGCTGACGCGGCTGACCGCCTCCACACCCAGCGCCGGGAACAGCAGGGCGAAGCCCGAGCCGGTCAATGCCGCACCGATCATGGCCGCGTGCGGGGTCACGCCCAGCCACAGCACCATCAGGCCCAGCGCCTCCACCGCCAGCGAGACCATCGCCACGCGGTAGCCGCCGAAGCGATCCACCGCATTGCCGAACACCAGGCGCACGCCGATGAAGCAGCTGCCGAAGACCGACAGCGACACCGCGGCGCCCTCCCAGCCCCGGCTGGCGTAGTAAAGCGCCACGAAGGTCGACAGCGAGCCGAAGCCGATCGACCCCAGCGCCAGGCCGGCGCCATAAGGCATGACCCGCGAGAGCACGCTCCGGAAAGGCAGGCGCTCGCCGTGGCTGGGTGCCACCGCCGCCTTGGCCAGGGCGATGGGGAGAGCCACCAGACCGAGCGCGAAGGAGATGACGCCCAGCGCGATGAAGCCGTAGTCACGGGCCAGGATCACGCCAAGCGGCGCGCCCAGGGCGATCCCGCCGTAGGTAGCGATGCCGTTCCACGAGATCACGCGCGCAGTGTGCTCGCCGCCGATGCCGCCGATACCCCAGGTGATGGAGCCCGTGCCGACCCAGCTCTCGGCGAACCCCAGGCCCAGACGACTGAGCAGGATCAGCACCAGCGACAACGCGGGAATCTTCGGCACCAGCGCGGCCAGAGCGAGGAACAGGCCCGCAAGGGCAAGCACCACCAGACCGGCGAGCACCGTTCGCTTCGGCCCCATCGCATCCGCCATCCGTCCCGCATGCGGCCGGCTCAGCAGCGTCGCAAGGTACTGCGCGCTGACCGCCAGACCGGCGAGAACCGTGGAGTACCCCAGCGTCAGGTGTGCAAAACCCGGCAGCACGGCCAGCGGAATGCCGATGCAGAGGTAGCAGATGAAGGTGAAGACGACGGCGGAAAGAATCCGCGCCGTCACGGCGAAACGCCGCCCGCGTTGGGGAACCAGGGATGGGAGAGACATGATGGGCCGATTATAGCGCCTCGATGCTGCACTGCGGCACGGCGCCGGGTGAAGCGTTTTTCATGGTCACGCCGGCGGTCGATGGTCGCCGGTCACAGGAGGACCGGCTGCCCGCTTTGCAGCGACTCACGCAACGCGACGGCGATCCGTGTCGCCTCCACCGCGTCGTCCATCGTCAGGTCGAACGGGGTGTCGTCGAGCACCGCATCGACGAAGTGCTTCGCCTGAGTCACGAACGCCGGCGCGAAACGCTCATAGAACGACGGGACCACGGTATTGCGCACGCCATTGGCATCCGCAATCTCCACACGGTCCGCCCGCGGGTTACGCCCGACGCTGACCCGTCCGGCCGTCCCCGTCACGTCGGTATGCGTGTCATGCCCGTGGGCCTGCGTACGCGACGCATAGAACATGGCCATCCGGCCGCCTTCGAACTCGACGATGGCGATGCCGTTGTCCACGTCGCCGATGTCCTCCAGCGGCGGATACATCGCCACCGTACCGGTCGAATAGACCTTGGTCGCCTTAGGCCGGCCCAGCAGCCAGCGAGCCAGATCGACATCGTGCACGCTGCAATCCAGGAAGATGCCGCCGCTCGTCGGGGCGAACTTCAGAAAAGCGCCGCTCGGATCGGCGAGATCCGTCGTCTGCGAGTACACCAGAAACGGACGACCGATGCCGCCGCCTTCGATGTGCATGAAGGCATGGCGGTAGCTTTCGTCGAAGCGGCGGACGAAGCCGACCATCGCCCGCTTGCCGGCCTTCGCCGCGTGGGCGGCAGCCCGGCGGCAGTCTTCCAGTTCCAGGGACAGCGGCTTCTCGCAGAACACGTGCTTGCCGGCGTCCAGCGCCTGCTCGATCTGCGTTGCGTGCAGCGAGGTGGGCGTGACGAGGAACACGGCGTCCAGCGAAGGGTCGGCCAGCATCTCCTCATACGAGGTGTGGATGGTCTCGACGCCCAGCGTGTCACGCGCCCACGCGCGCTCCGCCTCGACCGGGCTGCACACCGCCGCGAGCTCGGCGCGAGGCACGGCGCGCGCGAGGTTTTCTGCATAGCGCTGACCCAGGCGACCGAGGCCGGCCAGACCGATACGGAGGTTGGCCATCGTCAGATGCTCACCTCGACGACCTTGCCTTCGCGCCATGAGCGCGCGGCGGCTTCCGCCAGTTCCAGCGACTTGATGCCATCGGCAATGGTGGTACGAACGGGCGTGCCCGCGGCCAGCGCGTCGAAGAAGTGCGCAATCTCGGCCGCGTAGGCTTCGCGATAGCGCTCGAGGAAGAAGTGCTCCGGCAGGTCATGCGCGATGCTGGTCGACGTGTGCGAGACGACCTGGGTCGGCGCGACATTGCCCGCCTGCAACATGCCTTTGCTGCCGAGCACTTCGAAACGCTGATCGTAGCCGTACGCGGCGCGCCGCGACGTGTTGATCTGGCAGAGCTTGCCGCTCTTCGTCCGAATGGTGACGGCGGTGGTGTCGATATCGCCGGCTTCCTCGATCGCCGGGTCGGTCAGACAGCTGCCCATCGCGTGCACGCTCACGGCCTCGTCGGCCAGGATCCAGCGGAAGATGTCGAAATCGTGGATCAGCATGTCCTTGAAGATGCCACCGGAGCTCTTGATGTAGCTGACCGGGGGCGCGCCCGGATCGCGGCTGGTGACGATCAGCAGTTCCGGCGTACCCACTTCACCGGCATCGAGGCGCTTCTTCAGTGACGCAAACGTGGGATCGAAGCGGCGCTGGAACGCGATCATGCAGGTGACGCCCGCTTTCTCGACGGCGGCCTGGCACGAACGCGCACGCTCCACGTCGAGGTCCACCGGCTTCTCGCAGAAGATCGCCTTGCCCGCGGCGGCCGCGCGATGAATCAGGTCCGAGTGCGTGTCCGTGCTGGAGCCGATGACCACGGCACCGACCGCCGGATCGTTCAGCGCTTCATCGACGCTGGCGACCTTCGCACCGTGTTTGTCGGCGAGTTCCTGAGCGGAGGGCGCGTGCACGTCGATCACATAGCGCAGGCGCGCTTCGGGATGGCGGGCAACGTTGCCCGCGTGGATCTTGCCAATGCGACCGGCACCGAAAACGGCAACTTCAATCATCGTATTCTCCTCGGGGAAGTGTTTCTTCGACAGTCAGTTCGAGCTTGTAGGCCAGCGCGACGAACAGCGCCTGGCACAGGCACATGGTGCTGGTGAGACCGCGGAAGGCGAATGCGCTGCCTTCCTTCACCTTGAGCAGGACATCCGAGTGGCGCGCCAGCGGACCGAGATCGCTCTCGGTAATGCCGAGCACGCCGGCCTTGTGCTGTTGCGCCACGCGCATGGCGTAAAGGGTTTCCTTGCCGAACGGTGGAAAGCTGATCGCGATCAGTGCATCACCCTTTCCGATGCTGCGCAACTGCTCGCGGAACATGCCACCCAGCCCGTTGACCAGGTGCACGCGCTTCTGCGTGTGCTGAAGTGCGTAGGCAATGTATGTGGCGATCGCGAACGAGCGGCGCACGCCGATCACGTAGATATTCTCCGCGGCGGCAAGCATGTCCACCGCTTTCTGGAAACGCACCTCGTCGATTCCGGCGGCGAGTTCGTCGAGACCGGCGCGGCTGGCGTCGATGAAGCGCGAGGCGATCTCCGCCGCCGGCATGCTGCCGGTGCCGCCCTTGATGACGCTGCGGATGCGCTGCTTGTAGCTGCGCTGCGGCGCCGTCTGCGCGGTGAACGCGTTGCGGAACACCGCCTGCATCTCGGTGAAGCCCGAGTAGCCGAAGCGCTGGGCGAAGCGGACGACCGCCGAGGCGTGCACGCCACAGCCTTCGGCGATCTCACCGACGCGCTGGACCATGATGGAACTGCGATGTTCCTCAAGGTAACGGGCGACACCCTGCAGCTGGCGCGGCAGGGCCTCGAATTCATCGGCGATGCGCTGCATGAGGGCATCGGCTTCGCTGCGTTTGGCCATCAGGCGCTCCACGGGGGACCGGCGGCATTCAAGCACGATATGGAACAGATTTTCCATTTATTTTTTTGCTGCAATGCAAATTGCAACCATGGAAAAGCAGGTCCATGCTCGGTCCGCTTTCGGCAAAAACACCGGCCGCCCGGCCGTCGTCGCAGTTCGATATCCATCACCCGACCGCACGGCGGTCATCTGTGGAGGCCATATGCGTTCCAAACTGTTCCACGCCTCGTTGGCGGCAGCTCTTGCCCTCGGTCTCGGCCTCGCCGCCCCCGCCTCCCAGGCGGCTCCCGGCGACCGCTACGTTCTCGTCACCCACGCCGCCGATTCGGATTCGTGGTGGAACACCATCAAGAACTCCATCAAGCAGGCCGGTGAGGATTTCGGCGTCGAGGTCGACTACCGCGGCTCGGGCAATGGCGACCTCGCCGAAATGGCCCGCCAGCTCGAGTCCGCCGCCGCCCGCAACTACAAGGGCGTCTCCTTCGATATCGCCAGCTTCGCCGTGCTGAAGGCACCCGCGGCCAAAGTCTCCGCGAAGGGCATTCCCATCGTCACGATCAACTCGGGCACCCCGGACGAGAGCAAGAAGCTGGGCGCCATCATGCACGTGGGCCAGGGCGAATACGACGCGGGCAAAGCCGCCGGCGAGCGGGCCAAGGCCAAGGGCGTCACCAGCTTCGTCTGCGTCAACCATTACGCCACCAACAATGCCTCGTTCCAGCGTTGTCAGGGCTTCGCCGAGGCCATCGGCGTGAAGGACTGGCGCAAGACCTCGATGATCGACAGCGGCATGGACCCGACCGTGGTCGCCAGCAAGGTCAGTGCCTACCTGCGCAGCAACCCGAAGACGCAGGCGATCCTCGCCCTCGGCCCCAACGCCGCGGAGCCGACCATCAAGGTGGTCAACGACATGCACCTGGCCGGCAAGATCGACTTCGGCACGTTCGACCTGTCGCCCGCCATCATCAACGGCATCAAGTCCGGCACGATCCAGTACGCGATCGACCAGCAGCCCTACCTGCAGGGCTATATGGGCATCGCCGCGCTGGTCATCGCGCACGACCAGAACACCAAGGACCCGGCCAAGATCATCGAGGCGCTGAAGGCCAACCCGAAGTTCCAGGCCCGCCTGAAGCAGTACGACCTCAAGCCCGTCTACACCGCCACGGGCGTCAGTTCAGGCCCTGCCTTCGTCACGAAGGACAACGTGTCCACCGTCGAGAAGTACGCCGGCCAGTACCGCTGACCGTCGGGGAGTGAACCATGAGCGCCATCAATGAGAGCGTTTCCAACATGATCCAGGAAAACCGCGCGACAGCGCCGGAAGCACCGACCTCCACGGACGAACGCGTACGGCGGATCTCGCCGTGGCGCATCCTGCTCGACCGGCCCGAACTGGGCTCGATCGCGGGTACCGTGCTCGTCTTCGTCTTCTTCGGCATCTTCGCCGGCGGATCGGGCATGTTCGCGCTCGATGGCGTGATCAACTGGGCCCAGGTGGCGGGCTACCTCGGCATCCTCGCCGTAGGTGCCTGCCTGCTGATGATCGCCGGCGAATTCGATCTGTCGATGGGTTCGATGATCGGCTTCGCCGGCGTTCTCGTCGCCATTCCGCCCATGTACATGGGCTGGCCACTGTGGGCGTCGGTACTGTTCGCCTTCGCCGGATGCATGGCGCTCGGCGCCCTCAACGGCTACCTCGTGGTCCGCACGAAGCTGCCGTCCTTCATCGTCACCCTGGCTTTCATGTTCATCCTTCGCGGCCTGACCCTGGTGCTGTCGACCGGCTTCGCCAACAGCACCATCGTCAGCGGCGTGGGCGACAAGTTCGCCGAAGACCCGGTCATCAACGCGCTGTTCTCGGGCACCACCCTGCACTGGTTGTTCACCGGTCTGGCCGGCATGAACCTCATCGAGAAGCTGCCCAGCGGCGACCCGGTCGTCGGCGGCATTCCCAAGGTGCTGGTGTGGTGGCTCGTCATGGGTGTCGCAGCGGGTTTCGTCCTGTCCCGCACGCGCTTCGGCAACTGGATCTACACCGTCGGAGGCGACTCCAACGCCGCCAAGAACGTCGGTGTGCCGGTGCGTCGCGTGAAGATCTCCCTGTTCGTGCTCACCGCGTTCTGCGCCTGCCTGTTCGGCGTGCTGCAGGTGGCCGACGTGGGCTCCGCCGCGGCCGATCGCGGCCTGCAGAAAGAATTCGAAGCCATCATCGCGGTCGTCATCGGCGGCACCTTGCTCACCGGCGGCTTCGGCTCGGTGATCGGCGCCTGCTTCGGCGCGCTGATCTTCGGTGTCGTGCAGATCGGCATCTCGTATACCAACATCGATTCGGACTGGTACCGCGTGTTCCTTGGCGGCATGTTGCTGCTGGCGGTGCTGTTCAACCACTACATCCGCAGCCGCGCTGCGAGCACGAAGTGAGGAGCGCCACCATGGCCGACGATTACATTCTCGAACTCGACGACGTCAGCAAGTTCTTCGGTACCGTCATCGCGCTGCAGGGCGTGACCCTTCGCCTGAAACGCGGCGAGGTGCATTGCCTGCTCGGCGATAACGGTGCCGGCAAGTCCACCCTGATCAAGACACTCGCCGGCGTGCACCAGCCCAGCAGCGGCGAATATCGCGTCGAAGGCAAGGCCGTGAGATACAACTCGCCGCGCGAGGCGCTCGACGACGGCATCGCCACGGTCTACCAGGATCTGGCCCTCGTTCCGCTGATGAGCGTGGCGCGCAATTTCTTCGCCGGACGTGAGCCGCGCAAGAAGATGTTCGGCGTGATTCCGGTCATCGACATGCAGTACGCCAACGAAACCGCACGCGACAAACTCGCGGAGATGGGCATCCGTGTACGCGACGCCGGCCAGCCGGTCGGCACGATGTCCGGCGGCGAACGGCAGTGTCTCGCCATCGCCCGCGCCATCCACTTCGGTGCGAAGGTTCTGATCCTCGACGAGCCCACGGCGGCGCTGGGCGTCAAACAGTCGTGCAACGTGCTCAAGCTCATCCACAAAGCCCGCGAGCGCGGCATCTCGGTGATCTTCATCACCCATAACGTGCACCACGCCTACCCCATCGCGGACAGCTTCACGCTACTCAACCGCGGCCAGTCCATGGGCACCTTCGCCAAAACCGACGTAACGAAGGAAGCGGTGCTCGACATGATGGCCGGCGGTACCGAGATCCAGAGCCTGGTCGACGAACTGGAAGGCCGCGCGGCCTGAACACGGATAACCCCCATGCGTAGTCTCCTTCCCCGCTCCCCCTCCCGCCCCATCGATGTCGCCTGCCTCGGCCGGCTCGCGGTGGATCTCTACGCCCAGCAGATCGGCGCGCGCCTCGAGGACGTCACCAGCTTCGCCAAGTATCTGGGCGGGTCGTCGGCCAACGTCGCTTTCGGCACGGCTCGGCTAGGCCTGCGCTCGGCGATGCTCGCCCGCGTCGGCGACGATCATATGGGGCGCTTCCTCACCGAGACACTGGAAGCCGAAGGCTGCGACATCAGCCAGGTGAAGACCGATCACGAGCGGCTGACCGCGCTGGCGATTCTCGGCATCAAGGATCGCGAGACGTTCCCGCTGCTGTTCTATCGCGAGAACTGCGCGGACATGGCGCTGACGCCCGACGATATCGACGAGTCGTTCATCGCGCGCTGCCGTGCGCTGGCCATCACCGGCACACACCTGTCGCAACCGGGCGTGCATGCCGCCGCCACCCGCGCGATCGAACTGGCGCGCAAGCACGATGTACGCACGGTGCTCGACATCGACTACCGGCCGGTGCTCTGGGGTCTGACAGGACGCGGCGAAGGCGAGCGCCGGTTCGTCGCCGCGGAGCATGTCACCGCTCATCTGCAGGCCAGTCTGCCCGGGTTCGACCTCATCGTCGGCACCGAGGAAGAGTTCCACATCGCCGGTGGCAGCGAGGACCTGCTCTCGGCACTCCGCGCGGTTCGCGGCATCAGTGCCGCGACGCTGGTCGTGAAGCGCGGTGCCGTCGGCTGCAGCGTCATCGAGGGGGTCATCCCTTCGGACATCGACGACGCGCCGACGTACAAGGGCTCGCGGGTCGAGGTACTCAACGTGCTCGGCGCCGGCGATGCCTTCCTCTCCGGCTTCCTTACCGGGTGGCTGGATGGTGAATCCATCGAGCGCTCGTGTGCCTACGCCAACGCCTGCGGTGCCATCGTGGTGTCCCGCCACGCCTGTGCGCCGGCGATGCCCGGTCGCGCTGAACTCGATGCCTTCCTGTCGCGCGGCGGTGGCATCCGTCGCCCGGACCTCGATGCCGAGCTCTCGCATCTGCATCGCACGGCCGTGCCGCGCAAGGCGTGGAACGAGCTGTATGTATTCGCTTTCGACCATCGCACGCCCTTCTTCGAGCTGACGCGTGCCGCCGGCGGTGACGAAGCACGCCTGCCACGGCTGAAAGAGCTGCTGGTCGAGGCGGTGGCGGCGACCGAGCGTGCCGGACAACTGCACGGACACATTGGCCTGCTCGCCGACGACCGCTACGGTCAGGATGCGTTGAACGCCGCGACCGGGCGTGGCTGGTGGATCGGCCGCCCCGTGGAAGTGCCGGGGTCCAACCCGCTGGAACTGGAGCGTGGCCGGTCCATCGGCAGTCAGCTGATCTCGTGGCCGGCGGAGCACGTCATCAAGTGCCTGGTCGCCTTCGATCCGGATGCCACGCCAATGGATCGCGTGGAGCAGGAAACGCAGATCCGCTCGCTCTACGACGCGGCGAAGATCAGTGGCCATGAGTTGCTCCTGGAAATCATTCCTCCGGGCTGCAAGGACCCTTCGCAGCGTGACGATCTGGTGCTGCGCTCCATGAAGCGTATCTACAACCTCGGCATCCGTCCGGACTGGTGGAAGCTTTGCCCGCCGCAGCGGGGGGCGTGGGCGGCGATCGACGCCCTGATCGCCGAACGCGATCCGCACTGCCGCGGCGTCTTGCTGCTGGGCCTGAATGCGCCGGTGGAACAGCTGGCCGCCGGATTCGCCGACGCGCTGGAGAGCGTGACCTGCCGCGGCTTCGCCGTGGGGCGCACGCTGTTCAGTGAGCCGGCCAAAGCGTGGCTGTCCGGGACGATCGACGATGAGGCGCTGGTGAGCCAGGCGCGCGCGGCGTTCGAACGGATGATCGCGTTGTGGCGCGAGGGACGGCGGGTGCCGCAGGAGCGAGTCACTGAAGGTGCGGCGGCATGAACAGGCTGGAATCGTCAACCGGGCTGGCTCCCACCACCGCCGGTGCGACCGTGCGGCTCACGACGGCGCAGGCACTCGTACGGTATCTCGCGGCGTTGCACGGGCGCGATGCGGACAGCGATGAGTCGGCGCCGTTGTTCGGCGGCGTGTTCGCCATCTTCGGGCATGGCAACGTGGCGGGACTGGGCGAAGCGCTGTATGGCATCCGCGATGAACTGCCGACGTACCGTGCGCATAATGAGCAGGCCATGGCGCATGCCGCGATCGCGTATGCCAAGGCGCATATGCGTCGACGCATGATGGCGGTGACGACATCGATCGGCCCGGGCGCGACCAATCTGGTGACCGCGGCGGCGCTGGCCCATGTGAACCGTCTGCCGGTGCTTCTGCTGCCGGGCGACATTTTCGTGTCGCGTGCGCCGGATCCGGTGCTTCAGCAGCTCGAGGACTTCTCCGACGGCACGGTGTCGGTCAACGATTGTTTTCGTCCCGTCTCCCGCTACTTCGATCGCATCATGCGTCCGGAGCAGCTGCTGACGGCCCTGCCCCGGGCCATCCGTGCGCTGACCGACGCCGCGCTGTGCGGCCCGGTGACGCTGGCGTTACCTCAGGACGTCCAGGCCGAGGCATACGACTGGCCGCTCGCCTTCTTCGAACCGCGTGAGATCGTGTTCCGCGCCCCGCAGCCGACCGACGATGAGCTGATGCACGCGCTGGATGCCATCGAGGCGGCCGAGCGCCCGGTCATCGTCGCCGGCGGCGGCGCGTTGTACGCGAAAGCCACACCGGAACTGCTCGCCTTCGCCGACAAGCACGGTGTGCCCATCTGTGAAACGCAGGCGGGCAAGGGCGCCCTGCCCTGGAATCATCCGCTGCATCTCGGCCCCGCGGGCGTCTGCGGGTCCACCGCGGCGAATGCCCTGCTCCGCGAGGCGGACCTGATCATCGCCGTGGGTACGCGACTGCAGGACTTCACCACCGGCTCCAACGCACTGTTCGCTCATGTGCCGATCCTCTCGGTCAACGTCAACACCTTCGACGCGCTCAAGGGCAACGGCCTGGAGGTGATCGGCGATGCGGCGCGCGTGCTCGACGACCTCAGCTTCGGCCTGGAGGACTGGGCCGCTCCCGAAGCGTGGACGCTACGCGCCCGGGACGTCGCGCGTGAGTGGGTCGACATCGTTTCCCGCATCACCGATGCGCGCCAGCCACCGGAAGGCCGTCTGCCCTACGACGGCGAAGTGATCGGCGCGGTGCAGCGTTCGTCGCCGCTTTCCGCACGTAGCGACATCGTCGTCTGCGCCGCCGGGACGCTGCCCGCCGAGCTCGAGAAACTGTGGCGCACGGAGACGCCCGGCGGCTACCACATGGAATACGGGTTCTCGTGCATGGGCTACGAGATCGCCGGCGGTCTTGGCGTCAAGATGGCCAGGCCGGATCGCGAAGTCATCGTCATGGTCGGCGACGGCAGCTACCTGATGATGAACTCAGAGATCGCCACCTCGGTGATGCTGGACGCCAAGCTCATCATCGTGCTGCTGGACAATCGCGGCTACGGCTGCATCAACCGCCTGCAGCAGGCCACCGGCGGCGCGCCGTTCAACAACATGTTCGACAACTGCGTCCAGGGAAAGCACGGTGCGCCGACGGTCGATTTCGCCGCCCACGCCCGCTCGCTGGGCGCCATCGCGGAACATGTCGCCGATATCGCCGGCCTCGAAGCCGCCATGGAGCGGGCCCGCGCCGCCGACCGCACCTACCTGATCAGCATCGACACCGACCACACGCGTACGACCGACGAGGGCGGCGTATGGTGGGACGTGGCGATCCCCGAAGTTTCCACGCGGGAGGCCGTGCGCGAGGCGCGCAGCGGCTACGAATCCGCCATCGTGGGCCGCAAGGCCAGGAACACGCCCGTATGAAGAACGATCCCATCCGTATCGGCATCAACCCGATTTCGTGGAGCAACGACGACCTTCCCTCGCTCGGCGGCGAGATCCCCTTGTCGACCGCTCTGACCGAAGGCAAGGCGATCGGTTACGAAGGCTTCGAGCTGGGCAATAAATTTCCCAGGGATCCCGTCGAGCTGCGTGACCTGATGGCCGGCTACGGACTCGACGTGGTGTCCGGCTGGTACTCCGGGCGTGTCGCCGAGCGCTCCGCGAAAGAAGAAATCGTTGCCGTCGAGAAGCATCTGCGCCTCCTGGCCGAGAACGGCTGCCAGGTCATGGTGTACGGTGAAGTCGCTCATGCCATCCAGGGTGAGCCGGTGCCGCTGTACAAGCGGCCCCGCTTCCGCACCGTCGACGACTGGAAGCGGTATGGCGAGAACATCACCGAGTTCGCGAAATTCACGCTGTCCCATGGCGTTCGCCTGGCGTATCACCATCACATGGGCGCCTACGTCGAATCCCCGGATGATGTCGACCAGCTGATGGCGCATACCGGCGATGAAGTCGGCCTGCTATTCGACAGCGGCCACACGTATTTCGGGGGTGGCGATCCGGTGGCCGTGCTCGACCGCCATATCGCCCGCATCTGCCATGTTCACTGCAAGGACGTGCGCCCCGGCGTGGTGCGTCTGGCGCGCAATCGTCACTGGACGTTCCTGGAATCCGTGCTCAACGGCGCGTTCACCGTGCCGGGCGATGGCGTGATCGACTTCGCAGCCATCATCGATCGCCTGAAAACCCACGGTTACCGGGGCTGGCTGGTGGTCGAGGCGGAGCAGGATCCGACGGTGGCGCCCAGCTACCGTTACGCGAAGAAGGGTTACGACACGCTTCGCTCGTTGCTCGACCGCGAGATGGTCGGGGAGGTCGCATGAGTCTGCTCGTCAAGGCGATGCCCACCGGCGAAGCCATCGTCAAAGTCACGCCGGAAACCGCCCGCTGGCATCACGTGGGTTTCGAGGCGAGGCGTATCGAAGCGGGCTCAACCGTCGAGATCGCGCTGCCCGCCGACCGCGAGGGGTGTCTCGTGGTGCTCGTCGGGCGCGTCGACATCGCGGTGGCCGGCCACGCGTGGGAAGACCTCGGTGGCCGCGACAGCGTCTTCGACGATCGCTCGCCGCATGCCGTGTATGCACCGCCGTCATCCGTGTACACGATCACCGCGCGGACCGATGCCGAGCTGGCACTCGCTTCCGCACCGGCCACCGGCAAGTTCGCCGCGCGCCTGATCGAGCCATCGTCGATGAAGCGTTCGGCGCGCGGTACGGGCGCGAACACCCGCTACGTCTGCGACATTCTTCCGGAAACCGAAGACGCCGAGTCGCTGCTCGTGGTCGAGGTGCTGACGCCCGCCGGTCACTCGTCGAGCTATCCGCCGCACAAGCACGACACGGACGCACTGCCTGAAGAAAGCGTGCTGGAGGAAACCTACTACCACCGTGTCGATCCGCCGCAAGGCTTCGCGTTTCAGCGCGTCTACACCGACGAGCGCGACATCGACGAGTCGATGGCCGTCGGCAACCACGATGTGGTGATGGTGCCGCGTGGCTACCACCCCGTGGTGATGCCGCACGGTTACCGCGGCTACTACCTCAACGTCATGGCCGGTCCGCGCCGTGAATGGCATTTCCGCAACGATCCCGCCCACGAATGGATGATCGCGCGCTGACCGCGCCGCCATCGGAGTAAACAGAGCATGTCCGCCCAGCCGTCCACCCAGTCCCTCCCCCGCATCGGCCACTTCATCGCCGGCAAGCCGTACAGTGGTTCGCCCGCGGGCACCGCCCCGGTGTACGACCCCGCGCGCGGCGTGCCCGCCGCCGAGGTCGAGCTCGCCTCCGTCGACGATATCGACGTCGCGGTGCGCGCGGCGCACGCCGCGTTCCCCGCCTGGTCGGAAACACCGCCACTCAAGCGCGCGCGCGTGATGTTCCGCTTCAAGGACCTGATCGAGCGCGACATGGATCGCCTGGCGCGCGTGATCGTCGCGGAGCACGGCAAGGTGCTGTCCGACGCGAAGGGCGAGATCGTGCGCGGCCTCGAGGTCGTCGAATACGCCTGCGGCATTCCCGAATTGCTCAAGGGCGAGTACACCGAGCAGATCGCCAATGGCATCGACGCCTGGACCATGCGCCAGGCACTGGGCGTCTGCGCGGGCATCACGCCGTTCAACTTCCCCGCGATGGTGCCCATGTGGATGTTCCCCATGGCCATCGCCTGCGGCAATACCTTCGTGCTGAAGCCCTCCGAGCGCGATCCGTCGCTCGGCGTCGAGCTGGCCAGGCTTCTCAAGGAGGCAGGACTCCCCGACGGCGTCTTCAATGTCGTCCATGGCGACAAGACCGCCGTGGACGCGTTGCTCGATCACCCGCTGGTTCGCGCGGTCAGCTTCGTCGGCTCGACGCCGATCGCCGAATACATCTACGCGCAAGGTTCGGCGAAGGGCAAGCGCGTGCAGGCTCTGGGCGGCGCCAAGAACCACATGATCGTCATGCCCGACGCGGATCTTGAAAAGACCGCCGACGCCTTGATGGGTGCCGGCTACGGCGCCGCCGGTGAGCGCTGCATGGCGATCTCGGTCGCCGTCGCTGTCGGCGAAGCGACCGCCGACGCACTGGTGGCAAAGCTCGCCCCCCGCGTGAAGGCCCTGCGCATCGGCAACGGCCTGGACGAGACCATCGAGATGGGACCTGTCGTGACCGGCGTGCATCGCGATCGCATCACCAGCTACATCGACGACGGCGAAGCGGCTGGTGCGGAGCTCGTGGTCGACGGACGTGGTTATCAGGTGGCGGGCTGCGAGCAGGGTTTCTTCGTCGGCGGCACGCTGTTCGACCGCGTGACGCCGGCCATGCGCATTTATAAGGAAGAAATTTTCGGGCCGGTGCTATGCGTAGTTCGCGTGCCGGATTTCGCCAGTGCGCTGAAACTGGTCGACGATCACGAATTCGGAAACGGAACGGCGATTTTCACACGGGATGGACAGGTGGCGCGCGAATTTGCCCATCGCGTTCAGGTCGGCATGATCGGAATTAATGTACCGATCCCCGTACCGATGGCTTTTCACAGCTTCGGGGGCTGGAAAAAGAGCCTCATGGGCGATCATCACGCGCATGGCCCCGAGTCGGTGCGGTTCTACACGAGGCAGAAAGCCGTTACACAGCGTTGGCTGAACCACGATGAAAGCGCGGGAGCCGAATTCGCGATGCCCACACATTAGTCTGACAAAAACATTATTATGCGGCGGTTGAATGCGCGGGGAGCATTGTGCATTGCAACCAAGATAATCAAAAGCCATAAACGTAAAAGCATAATTTTTTCAGGGAGAAGGGTACATGCTCAACAAACTCGCAAAGGGCCCCATCGCGGGCGTGCTTCTCGCATGCCTCGGTCTGGGCGCTACGGCGGCGCATGCCGACGACCTCTCGACCAGCAAATATCTGTTCGGCGACTGGAACGGTGAGCGCACGCGTCTCGAAGACGCCGGCGTCAAGTTCGACCTCGGGTACGGTGGCGAAGCCGCGCACAACTACTCCGGCGGCACCAAGAACATCACGCGCTATACCGACCAGTGGAAGCTGGGCGCTTCGTTCGATCTGCAGAAACTCTGGGGCTGGAACGGCGCCGCGTTCAACATCGTCGTTACCGACCGTAACGGTCGCAACATCGGTGCCGACGCCAACATCGGCAACAACCAGCTGATCCAGGAAGTCTACGGCCGTGGCCAGACCTGGCACCTGACGGTCTTCTCGCTGGTGCAGAAGTTCTTTGACGACCGCCTGACCTGGAAGATCGGCCGTCTGCCGGTCGGTGAAGACATCAACCAGTTCTCGTGCGACTTCCAGAACCTGACGTTCTGCGGCGCGCAGCCGGGTAACATCGTCGGCGATTACTGGGTCAACTGGCCGACCAGCCAGTGGGCGACGGTCATCAAGTTCGACACCACGAAGGAAACCTTCGTGCAGATCGCCGCGTATCAGGTCAACCCGAAATACGTCGACGACTCCTACGCGTCGCACAACGGTCTGAAGCCGAACTTCCCGAGCGGCACCACCGGCGCGCTGATTCCTCTGGAATTCGGCTGGAAGCCGTCGGTCAACGGCCTGCCGGGTTCGTACCGCGCCGGCGTCTGGTACAACACCTCCAAGGGTGACGACCTGTACCTCAACACCGATCATCAGCCGCTCGCCGAGTTCGGTGGCCGCGCGCTGCAGCACGACTCCCGCAAGGGCGCGTGGATCACCTTCCAGCAGCAGGTCAACGGCGAAGCCGGCGGTAAGGGCACCACGGTGTTCCTGAACATCGCTTCGGCCGACCACGCCACCTCGGCGACGAACAACCAGATCTCGCTCGGCATGGAGTACAAGGGCATCTTCGATCGCCCGAACGACTTCATCGGCGCGGCCATCGGTGGTTCGCACGCCAGCGGCTACGCTGCCAAGAACCAGCGTCTGGTCAACTCGATCACCGGCTCCGACACCGTCGTCAACGACGGTTACGAGAAGGTTGCCGAAGTGTTCTACAGCTACTCGCCGATTCCCTCGATCGCACTGCGTCCCAACCTGCAGTACATCAAGGATCCGGGCGGCAGCAAGCAGAACGATGACGCGTTCATCCTCGGCCTGAAGATGTCGGTCGCGTTCTAAGCGATCTCATCGGTGGTTGATTGAAAAGGCCTGGGGAAACCCGGGCCTTTTCGTATCCGGGCTATCGCCAGCAGGGTTGGCTCCTACCGGAACGACCTCACCCATCGTTTTCCGCCGAAGCGGTCAGGTCGAAAGTGTCATCCCCCTCGTCGACCACCAGCCGCATCACGATCGGCCGGCAGCACACCTGGCAATCCTCGATATAGGTCTGGCTGCCGCCCGACGTATCGACGGCGATCTCAATGGTTTCCCCGCAATAGGGACAGGCAATATCGGTGAATTCGTACATATAGGGACCCTGTAGGAGCGCGCCTTGCGCGCGAACCGCTTTCGCGCCAACCTTGTAGGTTCCGCTTTACGGTTATTGCGCGCAAGGCGCGCTCCTGCAGGATCTGTATTCATGATCGATCTGGTCGGCTTCGACGGCGACGACACGCTCTGGCGCAGCCAGGAGTTCTACGACGACGCACAGGCGGCCTTCGAAGGCATCCTTGGTCGTTACGTGGATCTGACGGCGGATGGCCTGCGCGCATCGCTCCTGGCGACCGAGCGCGGTAACATCGCGCTGTTCGGCTACGGCGCCAAGGGCATGGCCCTCTCGATGATCGAGTCGGCCATCGAGCTGACCGATGGCCGGATCGAGGCGCGGGATATCCACCGTATCGTGCGGCTGGCCAAGGACGTGCTGAGCCATCCTGTCGATTTGCTGCCGGGTATCCGTGAGGCCGTGGAGGCCGTGGCCGCCCACCATCGCGTGGTGCTGATCACCAAGGGCGACCTTTTCCACCAGGAGGCCAAGGTGGCGCGCTGCGGGCTGGCCGACGTCTTCCACCGGATCGAGATCGTCTCGGAAAAGGACACGGCAACCTATACGCGCCTGTTCCGGGAGTTCGAGCTCACGCCGGACCGCTTCGCCATGGTCGGCAACTCGCTGAAATCCGACATCGCCCCGGTGGTCGCACTGGGCGGCTGGGGCGTCTACATGCCGTATCACAGCACCTGGGCACACGAGATGGTGGCCGATTTCGCCATGGGCGACCGGGTGATCGAGGTCGCCGGCGCTGAAGCCATCCCCGCAGCCATTGCCACCATGCACACCCGCCCGCCGTAGGAGCGCGCCCCGCGCGCGAAAAGCCAACGAAGCGGTGACGTCGCACCCCTCATCGCCCACAGCATTCCCACATTCCACGCCAATTTCGCGTGGTTGCCGCGAAGCTGCCCGATGAAACAAACGGGAGGCAGGCACGTGGATTCGAGGTTGAAGATGGGATGGCGGGTGGTCCGAACCACCATAAAGGGGTTCAGTGACGATGAGCTGATGACGCGGGCCGCCGCCCTCGCCTTCTACTCCGCGTTGTCCTTCGCGCCGCTGCTCGTGCTGTTGCTCTGGGTGGTCGCCTCACTGCGCCCCGAGTGGCAGGCGCAGCTGATCGACAGCCTGACCGGTCTGGTGGGCTCCCGCGCCTCGGATGCCGTGAAGCTCGTCATCGAGAACGCCAAGCAGAAGCCCAATGTCGGCAGCATGGCGGGGGTGATCGGCCTTGGCGTCACGCTGATCGGCGCTTCCGCCGTATTCGCCCAGTTGCAGGGCGCGCTCAACCGGGTCTGGAGCCTGCAGCCACGCCCCGGCAAAGCCTCGCACGCGATTCTGACCTGGCTGCGGGCCCGGCTGCACGCGCTCGGCCTGCTGCTGTCGCTGGCCTTCCTGCTGGTGATCTCCTTCTCGGCCAGCGCGATGATCGCGGTATTCGTCCGTGGCGGCACCACCGGCTGGCATGTGCTGGAGACGGCGATCTCGCTGGCTGTGTTCGTCGTCATCTTCGGCGCCATCTATAAGGTGCTGCCGGACGCGATCATCGAATGGCGCGACGCGGTCATCGGCGCCAGCCTGACCGCCCTGCTTTTCGTCGTCGGTAAGTTTGCCATCGGTATCTACCTCGAGCGCAGCAACGTAGGCGGCCCGTACGGCCCCGCCGGCAGCGTCGTCGTGTTGCTGGTCTGGGTCTATTACTCGGCGCTGATCCTGTTGCTCGGGGCCGAACTGACCGAAGCGGTCGCGGAGGCCCGGGGCACGCCGATTAAACCGCGGCCATACGCGATGTCCACCAGAACGGCTCCGGAGGGCGGGATTGACCCCTCCATCACGAGGTCAGCGGTATCCCTGTCGCAGCCCCAGAGAGAGGACAGATCATGAAGAACCATTTGCTCGCCGCCGCCCTGTTCGTTGTCGCCACGGGCGCCGCCGTTTCCGCCCCGCCGGCCGATGCCCAGACGCGTCGCAGCCAGCATCAGGTCTGCCGCGACGTCCAGACCAAGGAGATCCAGTCCAAGGATGACAATCGCCTGATCGGCACCGGCGTTGGCGCCGTGGCTGGCGGCCTGCTCGGCCACCAGGTCGGTGGCGGCAAGGGCAAGACCCTTGCCACCGTCGGTGGTGCCGTCGCCGGCGGCTACGTCGGCAATCAGGTCCAGAAGAACCACCAGAACAAGAACGCCCAGTACGAAACCCACCGCGAGTGCCATTGGGTCAACGACTGATCGTGTAAGCCAGACCCGCAAGGGCCGGTCTTATAGGGAGGGCGCCACCGGGCGCCCTCCCTGCTTTCCGGAGGCTCCATGCGCAACGCCGATCCTGCCCGCCGCCGCTTCCTGGGCGTCTTCGCCGCCACCGTCGCGGCATCCGCGTCCCTGCCCTTCCTCTTCCGCGCCACGCGCCCGGCGATGGCCGCCGACGCCCCGCCATCCCCCGGTGGCACCGTGACGATCGATGAATTCGCCGCCGACAAGAAGCCGCTAGGAGCTAAGGTCGAGGCGCGCGTGGTGCTGACCGACGACCAGTGGAAAGCCAAGCTCAGCAGCAAGTCGTATTACATCACCCGGCACGAGGGTACCGAGCCGGCCTATACCGGTGAGAACTGGGACCGGCATGACAACGGTATCTACCGTTGCATCGGCTGCGACACGGCGCTCTACGACTCGGCGACGAAGTTCGAGTCGGGCACGGGTTGGCCGAGTTTCTGGCAGCCGATTTCGAAGCGGAACATCGTTCAGAAAACCGACCGCAGCCTGATCGAGGAGCGGATCGAAGTGAAGTGCGCGCGGTGCGATGCCCACCTGGGCCACGTGTTCGACGATGGCCCGGACCCGACGGGGCTGCGGTACTGCATGAATGCCGGGGCGATGCGGTTCGCCGCCGTGACTGCCTGAGTGCGTACGTCAGGCATACCGGCTTGGTGGGAGCCGGCCCGCGCTGGCGAATACAACGAAAAGGGCCGCCTTCCGGCGGCCCTCTTTTTAATCAGCCACCCCGTGGCGGCATCGGTGTCAGCTGGAATTCCTTCGGCGGCGTTTCCCCCTTGAGGTAACGCACGAAGTAATCCCAACGGCGGCGTGTCATGTACGTCGTCGCGTCACCGTAACCGTGATGCGCGTTCGGGATCATGACGAGGTCGAAATCCTTGTTCGCCTTGATCAGCGCATCGACCACCAGCAGCGACTCGTACGGCGGGACGTTATCGTCGAACGTACCGTGCGCGATCATCAGGTGACCCTTCAGACCCGAGACCCACTTCTGGTTGGCCTGGTCGTCGTAATTGCTCTTGCCGTCCTTGTCGGTAACCAGAAGACCCTGCCACTTCTCGGCCCAGTCGTCTTCGTAGTTGCGGTTGTCGTGATTGCCCGACTCCGAGATACCGACCTTGAACACGTCGCCATAGCGGAACATCGCGGTCGCCGTGGCGTTTCCGCCGCCGGAGTGACCCCAGATACCCACGCGGTCGCCGTCCAGCCACGAGTACTTCTGCACCAGCTGCTTTACCGCCAGCACCTGATCCGGCAGCGTGTTGTCGCCGATGTTCTGGAAATAGGCGTCGTGGAAGGCCTTCGAGCGCCACGGCGTACCCATGCCATCGACGGCCACCACGACAAAGCCCAGTTCAGCCAGCGCCTGGTTGTCGCCGTGTGCGGGAGCGAAGCTGCGCGTGCGCACCGAGCCGGTCTGCGGACCCGGATAGATGTAGACGATCAGCGGGTATTTCTTCGACGGATCGAACTTCGATGGCTTGAACATCTGGCCGTAGAGATCAGTCTTGCCGTCACGTGCCTTCACCGTGAACGCGGTGGGTGGCACCCAGCCGATCGCCTTGAGACGCGAGATGTCCGCGCGTGCCACTTCCTTCACCGTGGCACCCGTGTCGGCACGACGCACCACCGCTACCGGCGGCGTGTCGATCGTCGAATACGAGTCGAAGAAGTACGTGCCGTCCTTCGACAGCGAGACGCTGTGATCGGCGTTTTCCGGCGTCAGCAGAGTCAGGCCCTTGCCGTCGAAGCCCACCTTGTAGAACTGCTGGTAGTACGGATCGACGCCCTTCTCGCGGCCGACGCCACGGAACCAGATCGTCTTCGTTTTCGGATCGATGCGCAGCACTTCGGTGACGTTCCAGTCGCCCTTCGTGATCTGCGACTCGAGCTTGCCCGTCTTCAGGCTGTACATGTACAGGTGACCCCAGTTGCTCCGCTCGGAGAACCAGATCACCTGGTCGGTCTCGGGCACGTACTGCCAGTTGGCCATGCCGTTGCCGCTTTCGTAATACGTCTTCGCTTTTTCCTCGAACACCGTGCGCACGTCGCCGGTCTCCGGGTTGGCGACGCGGAACCACTCATGCGTGTGGTCGCGCGAGGTGGAGACAAACGCGATGCTCCTGCCGTCGGCGGACCAGCGCACGTCGTCCCACACGCCCGGGCTGCACGACACGTCGTCGCACAGGGTCGAGCGATGCTGATCGGCGGGCATCTTGAAACGGACGACCTTCTTCGTCGGCACGTCGATCACGACGCGCTCGATCATGGTCACGTCCTTGTCGCCCGGCAGCGGATACTTCCAGGTATCGACCTTCGGATGTCCGACATTGGTGCTGACCAGGGTCATCTCACCCGTTTTGCGCTGGTCCTGCTGGAACGTGGCGATCTTCTTCGAGTCCGGCGACCAGACGAGGATCGCCTCGTCGGTGTGCTTCCAGCCGGCATTGTCGGTGGCGTAACCGAAGTCCTTGATCCCGTCGGTGGTCAGCTGGGTCTCGGCACCGCTGGCCAGGTCGCGCGTCCACAGGTTCCAGTCGCGGATGAAGGCTTCGGACTTGCCGTCCGGCGACTTCAGGCCCGGCTCTTCGCCGTAGGCCTTGCCGTTGGCGTCTTTCCTGACCGCCGCCAGCTCGCACTTGCCGATGGCCTTGTCGCAGCTGTAGTTCTTGCCGCGAGAGGTAATGTCGAGGCCGTCGTCAGGGCGTACCGAGAAGGCGCTGACCGGGAGCTTGCCCGCATCGACCTTCTTGCCGGTGCTGGTGCTCAGCGCCGCCGCCACCTTGTCGCGATCAAACGCGCGTGATGCCTGACCCCTGGCGGCATCCACCGTGATGAACTGATCGCCGTCCTTGTCGTGGTCGCGATACCAGAAGTGGCCGTCATCGATCCAGGTGACGCGCTGGACCGAGTGGTCCACCAGGGTGGCCGCGTTGCCGAGGAAGGAATCGGCGCGCTTGTAATCGTCCGTGGTAACGGTCTGGGCCGAGGCGGAAGCCCCGATCAGTCCGAGGAGGACGGCGCCGGAAAGCGCCGCGTTGCGTTTGGTCGACATGTGGGGTCCCCATGACAGCGACAACGGCGCAGGGCGCGCCGCGAACCGGACGAGGCTAGCCGCCGCCGGGGCGCCCGGCGTATGCCATAGGTCATGGGCCCGGCCGCCGCAGGCCCTCAGTGGCTGCGGGGACCGGCCCGGAAGCGCCTGCCCTGCCGCTCCACCATGGCGAGGGCCACGCCGTCGGGCAGCAGTTTGAAAAGGGTCTTGATGACGCGATTGACCCAGCCATTCACGTAAACCGCCGTGCCCGAGTCAACGGCATCCAGCCCCTGGCGGGCCACGGTCGCCGCATCCATCCACAGATACGACGGCATTTTCGACACCAGCTCGCGGGAACCGGTGACGTCGTGGAACTCCGAATACGTGAAGCCGGGACAGATGGCCGTGGCGTGCACACCGGTGCCCTTGCCCTCCAGCGCCAGCGACTGGGAGAACTTGATCATGTAGGCCTTGGAGGCCGCATAAAGCGTATGCCCCGCCGAGCCGGGCACATGACCGGCCAGCGAGGCGACATTGACGATGCGGCCGTAGCCACGCGCTTTCATGCCCGGCAGGAGGCGCCAGGCAAGCTCCGTGGGTGCGGTCATCAGCACCTGGATAAACGCGGCATGCGCGGCCCAGGGCTGCTCTTCAAAATAGCCGGTGACGCCATAGCCCGCGTTGTTGATCAGCACATCGATCGTGAGGCCTTGCGCGTCGAGCGCGGCGACCAGTGCCTCGGGGCCATCCGTCCGCGCGAGGTCGAGCGGCGCGACGATCGCCTCGACGCCGTAGCTGTCACGCAGCTCGGTAGCGAGTTTTTCAAGCCGGTCGGCACGACGCGCCGTCAGGACCAGATCGTGTCCGCGTTTCGCGAGTTCGCGGGCAAAGGCCTCACCGATGCCAGCGGATGCGCCGGTGACCAGCGCGCGACGTTTGGATGCCATGGAAAGTATTTCCTCGATGCACTACAGCGCTGAAGTATGCGCCACGCTTAGATGAACGGAGCCCACGTGTGTTGATGTATGCGACGCGACTTTCACGACTCCGTGCACCCCCGGAACGCGAAGCTTGTGTTCCCGAAACGACTCGACCCGAGTCACCCCAAGGAGCCCAGACGATGACCAGCACCGACCACGATATCAAGGTTCTCAACAACCTCATCGAAACCACCATCGACAGCGCCGAGGGCTACGGCGAAGCCGCTAAGGATGCCGAGAATACGCGCTACGCCGCGACCTTCCAGGCCCGCGCTTCCGAGCGCCGCCAGGTGACGCAGCGTCTGCAGCAGCAGGTCCGTTCGCTCGGCGGCACGCCGGAAGACGACGGCACCGTGCTGGCCAAGGCGCATCGCATGTTCGTTGAACTGCGCGCCAAGATGAGCTCGAAGGACGACACCGCGATCGTCGACGAAGTCGAGCGTGGCGAAGACCACATCAAGGCGAAGTACGAAGACGCCCTGAAGGATTCCGAAATCACCGCGGGTACGCGCTCGCTGATCAACGAGGCCTATGTCTCGGTGAAGAGCGGCCATGACCAGATGCGCGATCTTAAGCACGCGCTGCACGGCACGAACTGATTTCGCTGAAACTTGAATGATGAAGGGCGGAGCTTTGGCTTCGCCCTTTTTTTTGGGAGCGAAGCCGTCGAGGCAGGGGCGCCGTCGGCTGCCCTGCTCTTCGCTAAGTCCTCCTTCGGCCTTTGCCTACGTGCGGAATCGCTCTGAGCACGACACCCGACGGCACCCACCCACTCATGAGGTTTCTTGGATGCAAAGCCACAAGCGCAAACCAGAGGACCTCGTGTTGCAGCGCAATGCATTGACGACTTCACGAGATTTGCAGGTGATGCCGCAGCGCTCTGCTCTACCCGCTCTGCTCGGCTAGCAAATTACTGTCGCGCTGAGAGGGAGTCGTCGGCTGCCGTTCTTGGAGCGCTTCCGCACGTAGGCGAAGGCCGGAGGAGGACCTAGCGACAAGAATGGCAGCCGACGGCTCCCTTGCCTCGGTCCCTTGCCTCGGAGCGGCGTTGCAGCCCCGAGGCCGAACCCAACCGTTACTGCGAAGAACCGGCCTCGTCTTCGTTCATCAGCGCGTTGATCTGGCTCTTGTGCGCTTCGTAGAAAGCCACGTTCTTCTGGTTGACCTTCTTCTGGTCGACATACGCGGACATCTGCGGGTTGCTCTTGGCTTCGGAGGCGATGGCCGCATTGGTGACGGCGAGGTTCGCCAGCAGGAACTCACGCGGGGTGAAACCGTATTTCTTGATCAGCGGCGCGATCCGCGGATCGGCATTGGTCACCTGGGCGGCCAGATCGTCGAGCGAATGGATCTTCGAGAAATCCGTCTTCGCGTCCTTTGGCTTGATGCCCTGCGCCTTGGCTTCCTGCGAGACCTTGACGATGCGGTTGAACACGTCGTCGTTGAGGTCGTAGTTCTGGATGGCCTGCTTGTCGGCAGCCGGGATCTGCGAAGCCGGGTTGGCCGCGGGCGCCGGAGCGGCTTCCTGGGCGAACGTGGAAACGGGGACCACCGAGGCGGTCGCCAGCAGCGCGGCAAGGATATAGCGAGACTTCACGGGCAACTCCTTCAGGTACGGGTTCGTGCTGGACGGTAAAACAGCTTAAGGCGCCGGATGTTACGTATGCGTCGGCGGCGTTGCGTTTTCTTCAGGAATCTTCGGCGCGTTCCAGCCCATGACGTTGTAGAGGCGATAGCGCCAGACCCCGACGTATTCGTGGATCGCAAAGTCGGCGAACGACAGATTTTCCGACGTCGGCAGCCAGTCGTAGCGGGCGGTCACGTAATCGCCACGGACCGGTTCGCCATGAATGGCGAAATGGGAGAAATAGAGCATCGCCCGACGCAGGTGCACCGCCGACGAGACGAGCACGACCTTGTCCGCGCCGTAGGACACCAGCAACGGCTTACTGAACTGGGCGTTCTGGAAGGTGTTCATGCTCTGCGCTTCGAGCATGAGATCCGCACGCGGCACGCCGAGGCGATCCAGGCTGATCGCGTAAACGTCGGCTTCGGCCTGTTTCAGATGCATCGCATCGCCGCCACTGACCTCGACCTTGCAGTCCGCACCCGTCGCCTTGCACGCGCGATACAACTCGGCGGCGCGCAGGATGCGTCCGTTGGCGTAGAGGCTCGGCTCGATCGCCCCTGCCCCGCTACGGACGGTCCCGGCACCGAGCAGGATGATGACGTTGCGCTGGCCCCACTGGGTGACGTCGGGCGCATAACCGGACTGCAGGTTGCTCAACAGCATGCCGGTCAAAGGCCCGCAGCCGGCGAAGAACAGCCACGCGATCGCCAGCAGCATGAAAACGCGGCCGCTCAGGCGCCGGCGAAAACGCATCAGCACGAGGGCGATGACGAGGAGGAGCAGGAAGAGGGTCAGGGTCATGGGGCCGAGCGTAGCAAAGGCCGGTAACAATTGTGACCGCAAGTACGTCGCGCGCGCGGCGCGCTCCTACGGCACGCCCAGAGCTTTTTCGAGACAGGTGACGAGGGTGTCGCCGACGAAGGGTTTGCCGAGGTAGCAGAAGGCGCCGGCGGCCATGACGCTGTCGCGTACGTGGTCGTCCTGAAAGCCGGATACGAAGACGATGGGGTAGGTCCTGCCCCGCTCCAGGAGACGACGCTGCAACACGGTGCCGTCGATGCCGGGCATGTGGACGTCGGTCACGAGACAGTCGACCCCGTCGTCGCCGCCGGGCCGGAGAAAATCCTCCGCCGAGGCGAACCCACGCGCTTCGTGCCCCAGCGCGCGGACCAGACTCACGGTGGCGAGACGCACCGCTTCGTCGTCATCCACGATCGCGACGATCCTGTTTCCGGCCAAGCTGGAACCCTCCGGGGCGCTGAGTGACGCTGGCTACAGTGCGCCCGCGCGCAGCCAGTGGGAATCATACGGAGGTGTGTGCACCCAGCGCTTCGGACATCTTGACCAGTTCCGCCAACGATCGTGCCGCCATCTTGCGCATCACGTTGCCGCGGTGGATCTTCACCGTAATCTCGGACAGACCCAGCAAGGCGCCCACCTGCTTGTTCATCAGGCCCGTGGTCACGTGCCCCATGACCTCACGCTCGCGCGGCGTCAGCGACGCGTACGCCTGACGCAGCGTGTGCAGGGCATCGGCATCGCGACGGCCCGAGGCATCCCGCTCGATCGCGTTGGTCACGGCGTCCAGCATGTCCTGGTCACGGAACGGCTTGGCCAGGAAGTCGAGCGCGCCGGCTTTCATCGCACGCACCGACATCGGAATATCGCCGTAGCCAGTCATGAAGACGATTGGCAGGGGGTTTTCCATCGCCAGCAGCTGGGTCTGGAAGTCCAGTCCGCTGACACCGGGCAGACGCACGTCGAGCACCAGGCAGCCCGGCGCATCCGCGTTGTCGCGGGCGAGGAAATCGGCGGCGCTGCCGAACGTGGCGACGGTGAGGCCGACGGAGCGGAACAGGGACGACAAGGCCTCGCGGATCGAGGCATCGTCGTCGACGATGCAGACGATAGGGGTCCGCGCGGCGTTGGCCACGGGCAAGCGGGTCATGCGCGCACCTCCTCGACTACCGCGACGGGCAACGTGAAATGGAAGATCGCTCCCCCCTCGGAGCGGTTGGTCGCCCACAGGCGCCCGCCATGAGACTCGACGGTCGTGCGGCAAATGGCAAGCCCCATGCCCATGCCGCCACCGCGCGTGGTCACGAAGGCGTCGAACAGGTGGGGAGCGATGTGCTCGGGAATACCCGTGCCGCTGTCCTCGACCTCCACCAGCAGGCCCTCGGCGGACGCCCGCCCGCGGATCAGCAGGACGCGTGGCCGGTACACGGCGGACATGGCGCGGATGGCGTTGCCCATCAGGTTCACCACCACCTGCTGCAGCTGCACGCGATCGCCGCGCGGCATGGGCGCGTCGCGCGCGATGTCCACCTCGAGCACGATGTGGTGCTGGGTCAGTTCACCCTCGAGCAGCCGCGCGCTCTCATTAATCAGGGCGCCGAGATCGAAGTGCACGTGCTGTCGCGGTTCCTTGCTGGCCAGACTGCGGACGCGGTGCACCACTTCACCGGCGCGTCGTGCGTCATGCACCACGCGCTCGATGGCGTCGCAGGCTTCGGTGAGGTCGGGTTCGGGGCGCCGCAACCAGCGAAGAGCAGCCTCCCCGAGCGTGACGATGGCACCGAGCGGCTGGTTCACCTCGTGGGCAATCGACGCACTCATCTCACCCAGCGCCGTGACGCGCGCGGCCTGCGCCAGCTCGGCCTGCATCGAGATCAGCGCCCGCTCGGCGCGCTTGCGGTCGCTGATATCCACGACGCTGACCAGCACGCGGTCATAGCGCGAGGTACCGAGCGGCATGCTCAGGGCGAAGAGCACCGTCAGGCGCTCGCCCTTGAGGTTGACCATGTGCGTTTCGCCTTCGGCCAGTCCATTGCCCTCCAGGACGGTGAGCAGGACCTGACCGAACGTGCGATCGGTAGCGGGCAGAAACCGGTCGAGCGGACCGATCAGCTGGTCGCGGCTATGCGCACCCAGCATGCGCAGCGTCGCCTCGTTGATATCGGTGACGCGCACCAGACCGGCGGCTTCCCGGATGAATTCCGGATGGGCCTCCAGGTAGGAGGCCAGCTCGACCACGCCCTGCTCGCGCAGTTCGGCGAGACGCTCCACTACCAGGGTGTAATCCTCTTCCCAGAGTGAAAAGCGGGCGGTGTCGAAGATGCCCCGGTAGCGACGTTCACTGTCCACCAATGCCGCATCCGCGGCCCGGCGTGTGGTCACGTCGGTGCCCGCCTCGAGGATCATCCGCGGCGCACCGCGCTCGTCGCGCAGCAGGGCACAGCGTACGGAGACGATGACCACACGGCCCTCGCGATGCTCCTGAATCAGCTCACCCTCCCAGCGACCATCCCGGAAAAGCGCGGCGTCGGCCTTGACGCGATCGCCGGCGAAGGCGGTGGCCAGCAGTTCGCTGGCCCGTCGTCCCAGTGCCTCGTTCGCCGTCCAGCCGTAGAGCTGCTCGGCACCCGCATTCCAGAGCACGATCACGTCGTCCATGTCACGGACGAAGATGGAATCGTGGGTCAGCTCGATCAGGCGCGCCTGTCCCGCGATCGTCACCATGCGTTCGCGGTTGCGCAGGGCCAGCACGGCCGTTGTCGCGATGGCGGCGAGGCTGACGGCGCAGCGCATGGCCGGTTCCAGCGTCGGCACCCCATGCACACGCAGGAAGGCCAGCGTGGTCAGGAGCATGCATGCCACCGCCGAGCCGATGATGGCGCGACGACTGCCCGTGGCGGCCATGATCAGCACCACCACGAGGTATACGACCGCGACGGCCCCCTGCAGCGAAGTGAAGCTGTCGACGAGGAAGACGCACAGGGCCAGCGCCGCTCCCGCGACTACCAGCAGCGCGGCCGCGCCCCTGCGCGGCTGCGCGACGGTGGCGTAGGCACGACTGTGCAAAGGCCTGTTCAGGGACATGGGCTCGGGTTCTGGCCTGGCGACGTAGACAGATTCGGCCGCGATCGTGTCCGAACGGGGTCAGGACGTCTTGCACGCCGGTGATGGTTTTTGACCGTTACGGCACAACCGCTACAAGAAAGCGCACGGGTCGATCGGTTAACCCTTTGGTATGGGACCGTACGACCGAATGTAGAATTCTGTCGACCCCCACTTCGCGCCTAGGCTGTCAGGGTGGGCGAATGGCCCATGCCACGTTCGACATGGAGCCTACGATGCGATTTGAGACCGAAGCCTTCGCCGGGACCGCCAGCCTCCGCGCCGTCGATCCGTCCGTCGCCCACCTGCTCGAGCAGGCCCTGACCGCCGTCGAAACCGATCTGGCCACGACCCGTGCCTGCGTCGCCCAGGTGGCGGCCCTTCTGGAACGTGAGGAGAAAGCCCGTCCGGCCACTCGGACCGCGCCGGCGGACCCGGTGGTTCGTCGCCGCGTCGGTGCGGGTCTCGCACCGTGGCAGGCAAGACGCGTCTCCGCTCATGTGAACGACAATCTCGGCTTCCCGATCACCATCGATCAGCTGGCGGGCATCGCCGGTCTGTCGAGCAGTTATTTCTGTCGCGCCTTCAAGGACACCTTTGGCGATCCGCCGCATGCGTACATCATGCGTCGCCGCGTCGAACGGGCGCAGAGCCTGATGCTGCAGACCCGCGAGCCGCTCAGCCAGATCGCGCTGGCCTGCGGTCTCTCCGACCAGGCGCATCTGTGCAACCTGTTCCGCCGCCTGGTCGGGCAGAGCCCGAGCCACTGGCGGCGGTCGCGCTGGCAGGAAGCCTGAGCCTCAGCCGAAAAGTTTTGCGGCCACTTCGGCGATGTGCTTGCCCTGGAAACGTGCGCCGGCCAGTTCGTTTTCGCTCGGCTGACGGGAACCGTCGCCCGCGGCGAGGGTCGTAGCGCCGTAGGGACTGCCGCCGGTCACCTCGTCCAGCTTCAGCTGGCCCTGGAAACTGTAGGGAAGGCCCACGGGAATCATGCCCAGGTGCAACAGATTGGTGATGATCGAGAACAAGGTCGTTTCCTGACCGCCATGCTGGGACGCCGTGGACGCGAACGCGCCGCCGACTTTGCCGTTGAGCGCGCCACGTGCCCAGAGCGGGCCGGTCTGATCGAGGAACGCGGCCATCTGCGAGGTGATCCGGCCGTACCGGGTACCCGTGCCGACGATGATGGCGTCGTACGACTCCAGCTCATCCACGCGGGCGATGGGCGCGGGCTGGTCGAGCTTGAAATGGGCGTTGCGGGCCACGTCTTCGGGCACGGTTTCCGGCACGCGCTTGATATCGACATGGGCACCGGCTTCACGGGCGCCTTCGGCCACCGCGTTGGCCATTTTTTCGATATGACCGTACGTGGAGTAATAAAGAACGAGGACCTTCGCCACGGTGGATCTCCTCTTTTGAAAGCATCGGGAATGACAAGGTAGGCACGCTGGCGTTTACGTCGCGTATCGGCGACGTCCCGCCAACGCATCGAGGTTAGTCGCATGTCGTACGCACGCATTGTCGATATCCGCTCCGCGCCGGGCCCCGCGCGCAAATCCCACGCCTGGCAGGTGCTGCGTGAAGCGGCCCGGCTCGAGCCCGACGAAGATGCCCGGATCGCGTGGTATCGCGAGGACCCGATCGGTGTGCTGGGTCGTGAGACCGCCGAAGCGCTGGTCGCTTCCGGAAGGTATGAGGAGGTGCTCGCGTTTCTGCGGGGTGTGCGGCGGGATCTTGGCCTTGAAGCACCGCACGGGTTCGGGGCGTTTTAGGAGGCTGGCGGAACCACCTCGCGCTAAAGTGGGCCAACCAGGGACGCCGGACCACCACCGTGTCGATCGAAGAAGCGACCACCCCCAGCCGCCACGAGCCACTGACCGCCGAGCGCGCCTACGAGCTCTACTGGGCCGACCTGCTCGGCGACGCGCCCACCTTTTTCTGCGTGGGCCACGCCTGCACGGCCCAGCTGATCTGCGCCTGCCTCGACAAAGCCGAGCAGAACCTGCGCATTCGCCCCTATTTCCGCTCACGGCGCATCGAAGATCACGCGGCGACCTGCGAAGTCGCCCACCCGGCGAACGAGCCGAACAAAGAAAAGCGCCCCGATGTCTTCGAGGCCGAACGCCCCGCCGATCATTTCCGCCGTCTCCCCGCCGTCACCGCCCCATCCGCGGAAAGCGCCGCGACCCGTGCAGGAGCCAGCCCCGTCGGCGATACCGCGGCAGCGGGCGCGACGCCCCGTGGCCCACGCCCCGGCGTCACCCCCCGCCCCAGCCACTACTATCGCCTCTCCTCGCTCGTCCAGAAATTCCTCGAGCACCGTCGCGACAAAGACCTCGCCGAGGCCGAAGTGGAGATCGGTGGAGAGACCACCACCTACGAGGCGCTGTTCCGCAACGTCTTTCGCCAGAAAGCCGCCGAGCTGACCGGAACCCGTGCGGTCTGGTGGGGCACCGCATCGCTGCGGGCCACCCGGGAAGGCGGGTACTACCTCCGCTTCTCGCGCCCCTTCCGGCACGGCGACCAGGAACTGCGCCCGACCATCACGCTCACCGCGAAGGACATCGACGCCTATCCCGTGCGCAAGCTGCTTCGGGCGCGCCTCGACAAGCTCATCGCCGATGCCGATGGCTATTGCGTGGTCTTCGTCTGGGCGAAGCCCTGGATGCCGAAGGATGCCGAAAAACCGTTCGTCCGCTTCTACGTCAATAATCTCGACCATATCGACGTACGCGGCCCGGAGATTCTCGAGGAACTGAAGAACACCTCCCGGATCGGTAACGGCTAAGATGCCGCATGGCCCGAAAACGACGCTTCCGCCTCCCCTTCGTGCGACACCCGCACGACGCATCGCATGAATTCGACGACGCCAGTTACGACGGTGGCGTGTCGGGCGGCGCGTACCTGCGACATGTGGTCGTGGTCGCCGCTCTGATAGCCATCGTCGCGGCGATCCTGCGCTGGGTGATGTGACGCGCACTGCCCGTATGGACGGCGGGACACCCTTCGGTCACGAGAGGTAGATACGCCCCTCCGAGGGACGCAACGGACCTTGCCGGATATCGCCATGGGTCGACAGCACGGCGCGGCCGGCGGGCTCGTCGATCGGAAGAACGGCTGGAACCTCCGTGAAGTTCAGGCACACCACGATGCGCTCGTCGCCATCGACTCGCTCATACGCCAGCGCCTGATCGCTGACACCGAGAATGCGGACACTGCCGATGCTTAATGCGCGTGAGGCGCGTCGCATCCACAGCAGCGATCGATACAGCGACCAGATCGACGAGGGATCGGCAGCCTCGGTTTCCACATTGCGGCTTGCGACGTCGTCGCCGAGCCGAAGCCATGGTGTGCCGTCGGTAAAACCCGCCCCGGGCGCCGGCGTCCAGCGCATCGGGGTTCGCTGGGGGTCGCGGCCGAGCCCCTTGTCCGGCTCATTGATCTCGAACGGGTCACGGACTTCGGCGCGCGGAATGGCTACGTCACGCATGCCGATCTCATCGCCGTAATAGAGCGTCGGGGTACCGCGCAGCGTCAGAAGGAGCATCGCCGCGACACGCGCCTGCGCGTCGCCGACGCGCGACGCGATACGCGGCTTATCGTGATTGCCGAGCACCCAGTTCGGCCAGCCACCGGGAGGCAGGGCCGCTTCGTAACGCTCCACCAGCGACCCGATAGTGCGCGCGTCCCACGCTGCGCCGATCAGCAGAAAATTGAAGGGCAGATTCGCGCCCTGCAACCGGTCGCCGTAGTAGGCGACGATGCGTTCCAGCGGAAGGTACAACTCGCCGATCAGTACGCGGTCGGGAAACTCATCGACGACGGCGCGCATCGCCGCGACCACGTCCATCGTTTCGGGCAGGTCCGCGATATGGGTCGGCAGAAAACGGTTGGCCTCGGAATCGATACCGTCGCGGTAGGCCGGATTGAGCGGATTGTCGCGGAATTCGGCGTCCTTCATCACGTGGTAAAGCACGTCGACGCGGAAGCCGTCCACACCACGCCGCAGCCAGAACCGCATCGACTCGAACATGGCCTCGCGCAGCGCGGGGTGTCGCCAGTTGAGATCGGGCTGCTTATCGAGGAAGAGATGCAGGTAGTACTGGCCCGTGCCTTCATCGAAGGTCCACGCACTGCCGCCGAAGTTCGACAGCCAGTTGTTCGGTGGACCGCCGTTGGGCGCGGGGTCGCGCCAGAGATACCAGTCACGGAACGCGCTGTCGCGCGAACGCCGGCTTTCACGAAACCAGGGATGCTCATCCGAGCTGTGATTGGGTACGAAATCGAGGATGATCTTCAGGCCCAGCGCATGGGCGTCGGCGATGACCGCATCCATCCGTTCGATGTCGCCGAACAGCGGGTCCACGCCGCGGTAATCACTCACGTCGTAGCCGAAATCGGCCATGGGCGAGGGATACATCGGCGAGATCCAGATGGCATCGATACCGAGGTCGGCAAGATAAGGGAGTTTGCCGCGCAGGCCGTCGAGATCGCCGATGCCGTCGCCGTTGGCATCGGCGAACGAGCGGGGGTAGACCTGGTAGATGACGCCGTTGCGCCACCATGAACGATCGGGCATGCGGTTTCCTCGGAGCATCGCGAACAGGGTTGCCTCCCAGCGGGGCGGGAGCGCCGCCAGCAGGCTGGCTGTCGGCGATGGCTGAGCCTCGCCAATCCGTTGTGTAGGAAACGCCTTCACACGCTCCCCCGTACGCTCTCGCGAACCCGAAGCCGCGAGTGCCGTCATGATCAACGACCTCTGGTACAAAAACGCCGTGATCTACTGCCTGTCCGTGGGCAGTTTCCAGGACTCCAACGGCGACGGCATCGGCGACTTTCAGGGTCTGAGCCGGCGACTGGATTACCTGCAGGGGCTGGGCGTCACCGCCGTCTGGCTGATGCCCTTCCAGACCTCGCCGTTGCGCGACGGCGGTTACGACATCGCCGACTATTACAACGTGGATTCGCGCTACGGCACGCTGGGCGACTTCGTCGAGTTCACCCATGCGGCGCGGCAACGCGGCATGCGCGTGCTGATCGATCTCGTGGTGAACCACACCTCGGACAAACACCCGTGGTTTCGCGAGGCCTGCCGCGACCCCTCGTCGAAGTACCGCGACTGGTATGTCTGGTCGAAGACGAAGCCGGCCACCGCGGATGAGGGCATGGTCTTCCCGGGAGTGCAGAAGAGCACCTGGACCTATGACAAGCGCGCGAGGGCCTGGTACTTCCACCGCTTCTACGATTTCCAGCCCGACCTCAACACCGCCAACCCGTATGTGCAGGCCGAGATCCTCAAGATCATGGGCTTCTGGACGCAGCTGGGTGTGTCGGGCTTCCGGATGGACGCGGTGCCCTTCGTCATCGCCACCAAAGGCGCCGACGTCAAGAAGCCGAAGGAGCAGTTCGACATGCTGCGTTCCTTCCGCGAACTGCTGCAGTGGCGGCAGGGCGACGCCATCATCCTTGCCGAAGCCAACGTGCTGCCCAAGGACGACCTGGAGTATTTCGGCGACGACGGCGACCGTCTGCAGATGATGTTCAACTTCCAGGTCAACCAGAATCTGTTTTACGCGCTGGCGGCGGCGGATGTGCGCCCCCTGGTCAAGGCGCTGGAAAAAACCAAACCGCGGCCGTCGACCGGTCAGTGGGCGCTGTTCCTGCGCAATCACGACGAGCTCGATCTGGGCCGGTTGACGAAGGCGCAGCAGGCGCGGGTCTTCGCCGAGTTCGGTCCCGACAAGGACATGCAGCTTTACGACCGCGGCATCCGCCGACGCCTGGCGCCGATGTTGCGCAACGACCGTCGCCGGCTCGAGCTCGCTTACTCGCTGATGCTCACGCTCCCCGGCACGCCGGTCATCCGCTATGGCGACGAGATCGGCATGGGCGACGATCTTTCGTTGCCCGAGCGCGAGTGCGCGCGCACGCCGATGCAATGGTCGACGGAACGGCTTGCCGGGTTCACCGACGCGAAGCGTGCCGTCGGCAAGGTCATCAGCGACGGGCCCTTCGGCTACCCGCACGTCAATGTCGCCGAGCAGCGCCGTGACCCCGGCTCCCTGCTCAACTGGATGGAACGCGTCATCCGCATGCGCAAGGAGGTGCTGGAGGTGTCGTGGGGTGACTTCGAGGTCATGCCGCTGGATGACGACGCGATCCTGATGATCCGTTACACATGGCGGGGCAACAGCGTGATGTTCCTGCACAACCTGTCGGACGCGCCGTGCGAAGCGGTGTTCCCGCTGGACGATCGCCTGACCAACCTGCTGTCGGACGATCACAGCGAGCAGGACCCGAACGGCCGCCATCGCATCCTGCTCGAGCCATACGGTTACCGGTGGTTCCGCGAGGGCGGACTGGGCTACATCCTCAAGCGCAAGGAAGTCGACGGCGTCTGAAAATCACCGGCGCGCTTATGAAAATGAAGGGCTACCTCTAATGGGGGTAGGGAGGCGGTCCTTGCGTGCGCAATCCTTGGGTGGCCATCCGATATCGAAGGGGATCGGCCATGTATCGCGCCGAATCTGTCACCGCCAGCTGTCGTCCACGTACCGCCACGATCATCGTGGATCCGGTGCGCCGTTCGGCTGCCCTCGAACATCGTGGCGCGTCGGCGGCACACGGACGCGTCGACGATCTGCGCAACCGCGACCAGCTGACCGAGATCCATATCGACGCCGTCGACGGGCAGGATGACGATCTGCTGCTCATCTACCGCCCCACCCGCCCGGCCGATACCGAAAACGGGGGAGCGATCCTGTTCCGCCGCCACACCGATGGAGCGATACCCCACGGTCACCCGCCCGCGGTGCGCACGCTCGCGCAGGTACTGTTCGACGGGCTCCGTGCCGAGGCGCCGAACGCTCCTCTGCTGGCGCATGTCGCCCTGGCGTTGCGCGCCATTCTGCCCTGCGCCGGCCCGCGAGCCGAAGCGGGCGCCGCGCGCGGCGGCCTGGCCGGCTGGCAGGAACGTCGCGCCACCGCTTTCATGGAAGAGCGCCTCGACCAGTCGTTCCCGGTGTCCGCCGTCGCCGACGCCTGCGGGCTTTCGGTCAATCATTTTTCGCGCGCCTTCCGCCGGAGCCTGGGCAAGCCGCCGCATCGCTGGCTGCTGGACCGCCGGATCGACCGCGCGCGGGAGTTGCTCCGGGCGACCGCCATGTCGCTGGCCGACATCGCTCTGGCCTGTGGCTTCGCCGAGCAGAGCCACTTCACCCGGGTGTTCACCCGGACGGTAGGCATGCCGCCGGGCGCGTGGCGCCGGAACGTCGACTGAGTCCGCGCCGCCTCCGGACGGAATCGACAAACACATGCGGTTTCAGTCAATCCATGGCGTCATTCCATGAGTATCCTTGCGCCGGGCAGAAGGCAGGACACTTCATCATGACCGTGCGATCCATCCGCCCATGAGCGGCCGCAACGACACGCCCACCGCCGTGGATCTGGGGCGGCACCTGATGCTGGCCGGCTCCCGCCTTCGCGACGCCGTGGGCCGGCGCGCCCAGCGCGAGTTCGGCATCACGGCATTACAGAGCGACATGCTGCTGTTGATGGCCACGCGCGGCAGCATGATCTCCACCGAACTGGCGGGCGCCTGCGGGGTCAACGCCAGTACCGTCACCCATGCCGTGGACGCCTGCATCGAGCGCGGCCTGCTGCGGCGCGACCGCAACGAGGCCGACCGCCGGCTGGTCAACATCGTGCTGACCGTGGCGGGCAAGCGCATGGCGGAGCGGGTTCGTGCCCTGATCGCCGACCTCGCCCGCACGGCGCTGGAGGGCGTCGGTCATCCGGATCTGGCTGTCCTGGCCGAAAGCCTGGCTCAGGTGACCAAAAACCTGGAACGTCCGTCCTGAGTCGTCAGCGCCTGACGCCCGCCCAGACCAGGTGCAGGCCGAAGGCGGTGAAGATCGCGCCCGCACCGCCGTCGATCCAGCGGCCGGCCCGCACGTAGGCCCGGCGCATGGCTGGCATCGCGAAGATCGCCGCCACCAGCCCGAACCACAGCACGGTCTCGGCCGTCACCATCGCCCATAGGCCCCACCGCGCCGCGCCACTCATGCCATCGCCCACGAAGGCGGAGAAGATCGACGCGAAGTACACAGCCGCCTTGGGGTTGGCCAGATTGGTCGCCAGGCCGCGCATCAGGGCCCGCCCGGGGCTGGAGCCACGGACATCGACCACGGGCACAGCGGCGTCGGAGGGTGCCTTCCACGACGCGCGCAGCATCTGCAGTCCCATCCAGCACAGATAAGCGCCGCCGAGAATGGCGATTCCCCGTTCCAGCCACGCCAGCCGGTGCAGGAGTAGCTGCAGGCCGAGCAAGGCCAGCGCGGCCCACACCGCCACCCCAAGGGCGATGCCGATCACACCGGCAAAGGCCTCACGCCGCGAACGACTGGCGGCGAGCTGGGAGACGAAGAAAAAATCGGGCCCCGGCGTGATCAGGGCGACGATCTGCACGATCGCGATGGTGAGAAACAGATTCATGCCTCCGAGATTACCCGTCTTCACCCCAATTTCGCACTGTACCTTGCCCCACGAGACCACCTCCCGTAACCTCGCGTTTTTACAAGCGGTCACGGGGCTACCCCCGGCCTTCATAGGGGTAAGTCGCGATGCTGGGTCTGTTCGGCCACGTTTTGTTTGGCCTGTTCGGGTTGGCGGTGCTCATCGGCATCGCTTTCTGCTTTTCGAATAACAAGCGTGTGGTCGACTGGAAGCTGGTCGCCACCGGCGTCGCCCTGCAGATCGCCTTCGCCGCCATCGTGCTCAAGGTGCCGCTGGGTCGCGACGTGTTCGACGCGATCGCCACGGGCTTCGTGCATCTGCTGGATTACGTCGACGTCGGCTCGCGCTTCATCTTCGGCAGCCTGCTGGACAGCTCGAAGTTCGGCGTGATCTTCGCCGTCAAGGTGCTGCCCACCATCGTCTTCTTCGCCGCCCTCACCGGCATCCTGTACCACATCGGCGTGATGCAGCAGATCGTCAAGGGCATGGCCTGGGTGATCACCAAGGTGATGCGCGTGTCCGGCGCCGAGACCACCAGCGTCTGCGCCAGCGTCTTCATCGGCCAGACCGAAGCCCCGCTGACCATCAAGCCGTACATCGAGCGGATGACCCAGGCGGAGCTGATGACCGTCATGATCGGCGGCATGGCGCACATCGCCGGCTCCGTCATGGCCGCCTACGTGGCGATGCTCGGCGGCGACGATCCGGCGCAGCGCATGTTCTATGCGAAGCATCTGCTGACCGCCAGTGTGATGGCCGCTCCGGCCACCATGGTGCTGGCCAAGATCCTGGTCCCCGAGACCCAGGAGCCGCTCACCCGCGGCACGGTCAAGATCGACGTCGAGAAAACCACCGCGAACGTCATCGACGCGGCGGCCACCGGCGCGGGCGACGGCCTCAAGCTGGCCATGAACGTCGGCGCCATGCTGCTCGCCTTCATCGCCCTGATCGCCCTGGTCAACGGCCCGGTGCAGTGGCTCGGCACGGTCGGCGGCGACCACAGCCTCAACACTTGGCTGACCGTTCACAGCGGCCACGAGATCAAGCTCAGCCTCGAGACCATCTTCGGCTGGGTGCTCTCCCCGGTCGCCTGGCTGATCGGCGTGCCCTGGCAGGACGCGACCCTGGTCGGCAGCTTCATCGGCCAGAAGGTGGTCATCAACGAATTCGTGGCCTATGCGGATCTGGCGAAGCATCTGCCGGACCTGCTGCCGGAGAGCCGCCTCATCGCGACGTACGCGCTCTGCGGTTTCGCCAACTTCTCGTCCATCGCCATTCAGATCGGCGGCATCGGCGGCCTCGCCCCGAACCGTCGCGGCGACCTTGCCCGCCTCGGCCTGCGCGCCGTGCTGGGTGGTTCCATCGCCACGTTCATGACGGCGACCATCGCCGGCGTGCTCGAGCGATTCTGAGGCGTGTCGTCGGTACGCTTGCTCGTTGTCGGCGGTTACAGCGAGGAAGAGCGCTGGCAGACGCCAGCCCTTCCCCGCTCTGGCGAGCCTGCCTATGCCGACAGCTTCGAGCGTCGTCCGGGCGGCAAGGCCTTTCACCAGGCGGTCGCCGCGTCGCAGGCCGGTGTGTCGACGGGACTGATCGCCGCCATTGGTGACGACGTCATCGATCCCTCGGGGCTTCCGCCGCTGGTCGATGCGCGCTGGCAGTCGACGACCGGTGTGCGCACCGGGCGTACGGCGCTCATTGTCGATGCGAAAGGCCAGACCTTGTCCGCGCTGTCGTCGGGCGCCAATGACCATCTGTCGATGGCGTTCGTCGCGGCGCAGAAGGATCTGTTCGAAGGCGCGAAGATCCTCCTGGCTTCGACCGAAGCCAATATCGACACCATTGCCGCGACGCTGGACCTCGCGGGCGCGCACCGGCTCATCCGTATTCTCGATCCGGGCCCGCTGCCGCCGGGTCTGTCGGTACGCGAGTTCGCCAGCACCGATATCCTTCTGCTGAGCCTGCATGAATTCGCGCGGTGCTGCGGACGGTTTCTGTCGATCGACATCACCGCGAGTGCGGTGACCGGCATGGACGACACGACGATCAACGCCCTCGCCCGACGCCTTTGCGCGGGCACCGTGGTGGTGTCGCTGGACAAGAGCTGCCTGGTGTCGCACGGCAGCGATCGTTATGGCGATCAGGCGGATCTTTACCGCGTGCCGATCTGTGGCACCGGGGATGCGTTCAAGGGAACGCTGGCGGCACGGCTGGTGGATGCGCCGTGTTTTCGGGATGCGTTGATGGCCGCCTGCGCGGCCTGATTTCCCTGCGTTTGCTAGCGACCGCTCGCTGCTTGAGCAGCCCTTTAAGCCGCAGTAGCGCGCTCTCGGCATCCATGTCGAATCCGCAGGGCCTATCGCCATAGCCGCGATCACAAGTGTAGAAGCCAAATCCTGTTGCCTTATGCCAGGAAATAGTCTCGCTGACTTCTTCTTTCTCAATGTCGAGAAACCACCAGCACACGCAGCCGTGACGAAGCTGGTAATGCATGCAGGGAAGGCGACAGACACATCTACGCCGCCTGCGTGAGCCGTTCCGCGCAAAAAATCCGCACAGTGTTCCGGAGCCCGCCGTATCTGTCAGCGATCTTGGTTACGCTAGATTGTGGGACTAATTACTCTACAAAAGTGTGGGTGGTCCATTTCTGCGTCGGTACCAGAGCCGTTTCGCCCGAAAGAAGCCCCATATCCCTGCGAAGAAGATCAGTAACGCGGTCCCGAAGGTGACGACAGCTATCGCAGCTACGTTACCTAATGACCCCGAAGACTTTATCAGCCCCGAAAGCGCACACAGGCACGCCAAGGCAGCCAAGGCGATCAAAATCGATGAAGGGAATTTCCCCGTCCGCTTCGACCTGAAAAACTTGGCAGTCCCGAAGGAAATGGCATAAGCAATGAAGCTAAATAGGGAGCCGTTAATCAAGACCAAGAGCTCGCCGTACCTGATTGCGATGGTCTCGAGTGGAACATTCAGGACGCCGGCGACATTAACAATCGGAAACCCTGCCACGAGTCGAACCACATCGAACCAACTTGATCGACCATGAAAACATGATAGGCAGCTCATCTGCACACTCAGCACATAGATCTGGATGGTTACATGAAGTAAGCACAACAAAGCGAAGAACGAAGCCGCCCTTAAATAGATCAATCTTTTCACCATAAACGACTGGTACTCAATCTCTCGACAGGGACGACTTATTGCACAGCTCCCCGCCAAATGTGCACATCAGATGTTCGACTATTTGGTCAGAAGCTTGGGATTCGAATAGCGGCCGGGATACCACGCAGGATTCAGAGGCCTAGACAAGACCTCGCCATCTTTGAAATCGATACGATCCCGAATTCCGTTCGGCGTATCGATACCGAGCCAAGGACTCGATACGTCCAGGCCGCCCGCATGCAACGTTCCACGCACGAAGTCGGCGCAGTTATTCCATGCTCCGCTGTATGCGTCACCGATGTGGCGATCTGCCCACCTCTTCGCATCAAAGTCCTGAATAGCGTTAGCCGAGATAACAAATCCCTCTCGATATCGGGAGCCATTGGTCGTCAAGAAATCAGCCATGGTCGGGTAGTCTTGGCGAACATTCAGGGATACCCCGGCGCCGTCGACGCCATCCTTAGAATAATAAGTCCATCCCTTAGCGTCCGTACCAACGAGAGTGGCAGAGTGACCCGCGCTCCCGAAAAACGTGGGTACAGCGTCCCGATCAATTGCGACTGCAATATCGAGCCCATTGATGTCTGTTGCGCCAAACGGGTTGTTAGCTACATACCCATACGTCGAAATTCCGCCGCCCAATCCGATCGGATCACTCTGCACGTAACGACCGCTCGTAGGATCGTAGTCGCGCCAACCATTCTGGAAGAGACCCGTTACGGCGTCATAGCGCTGACCGGGAAAGCGCATATCGAAAACGTACTTCGCGCCGTCTTTATCAGGATCCTCATTGGGCGCATCGCTCCCGAAGGCCTCACCAAGAATGGACCAGGTCCAGACAGCCTTGTCCGTCGCGCGGTCGATCACGACCCGAGGCGTTCCCAGGTGATCGGTCTGGATATCCCGAATCGCACCTCCATCGAGCACGGCGACCGGAAGATTATCCAGCCATACGATCTGCCGAATGGCGCGACCGGAACCGTCGTAATCTCCTATCCAATGCCCTGCTTCGTCATGAAGTGACACAGTCATCTCGCCCGCCACATAACGACCGACCTGTTGACCGAACGGGTTATAGGCATAGTTCATTTCCGGTACGCCATTGACAAGCGCCTGGCTCATTCGCCCGGATGCGTCATAGACAAACTGTCGATCACCGATCTTTGTGGTATTTCCGACAGCGTCGTAGCTACGCGCAATCTTGTTCCCGGTGATGAGTCGGTGACTATCGGGCGCGTATACAAAGCTGCGATTCGTGAACGGAATGGTCCACCACTTAGTACGATTCCCCGTCTTATCGTAGACGTACTGGTGCATGACGCCCTCTGGATGCTCGGGGGTAAGAAAGGCCCCACCGGCGGACGAGAGACGTGATGCGTCGTCCATCTCGATGTACACCACTGCTTTCCCCACGGTGACCTGGTCAACGTCGCCATTCGTGTAGTCGACTGCCACATCAATCCCGCCGGGCTTCGAATCGCGAGCCAGAGTCACTGCGCCGAGTCCGTTATACGTGCGAGCAAGCGTGCGCGACCCGGCTGTCCATGCGGTTAACCTCCCAAGCGAATCGTGGCGCACAGTGCTGGCGACCGATTGCTGGACCGAATCGATACCGCGCGTGTCCACGCCGGTGACGTTTCCCGCCTTATCGCGAGCATAGGTAACCATTCGACCATCCGGGTAGATGATCGAAGCCAGACGGCCCGCCTTGGTATAGCCATATTGAAGTTCAAGCCGCACCCCGTGCGTCACCTGAGTTTTCTGTACGACCCGACCTGCGAAGTCGTAGCAGAATGTGGTCGTACCGTCACGGTCGGTGACTGAACTGAGGTGGCCAATCGTGAAGGTCGCGCCCGCCGGGCAAAGTTCCGCCGGAGTGTCGTAAGTAAAGCGCGTCTTAGCACCGTCGCTGTATGCCACTGACGTTACACGGCCCAATGCATCGTAAGCACGATCGATCCGTCGCTGGTCAGCTGGCGTCTCGCGGACAGGCTGACCAGCCGCATCATGCTCAAACGAGGTATCCCCAGTGTCTGGGCTCCGGCGCCAAAGCAGGTCCCCCAGTCCATTGCGCAGGTAAGCGGTCGACAGACCCTTGGGATCGACGACCGTCTTCACCTGATCCGTACCGTCATAAGTAAGGTAGGTTTTGGCGTTGATCTCGCCTGGGTCTTGCGTCACGAGATCGACGCGACCTCTCGCGTCGCGATGAAGTATCGGGCCGTGGACGGAGCCATACTTACGAATGAGTCGACCATTTGCATCGGCATCAAAGAAGAACGGCAGGCCCGAGTATCGTATTTCCTCCGGTACACCTCGATTGTCGTAAGTGTACTTACGCTCCAGCTCTTCGTTTCCATCGACACCCAAGAACACGTCCTTTGCGATCAGGCCCTGGGGATTACGCTCAATCCGACGCACCTGACCGATGGCATCGATCTGCTCTACCAGACGATGCGCAGCGTTGTAGGCGTGCTTCAGCGTAGCCCCGTCGGGGTCGGTGATCGTGTCCACGTCTCCATTTGCCCCATACGAGACACGCGTCGTTATATCTTCCGCCGATGGCGCGCCATCCGCCCGAGCGCGAAGCGAGACTTCTGTCGGCCTCCCCATCCCGTCAAAGAGTCGATCCGTCCGGACGCCATTGGCATCGACGCTCGATGCGACGCGGCCCGCGTTATCGTAAGCAAGCACAGTCACCTTATGACCAGCCGGATTCGTGATCGATTCGAGGTCGCCCTGACGCCATGCACAGGTCGAACCACCGCAGCCCGTCGCTTCAGCCTTGCGATACGTGTAGCGCGTGACATCATCGATTCCTGCCAGAGGACCGTCCACCGTGAGAACGCGCCCGGCGGCGTCATAGCTGTACTCGGTGACGCGCTCATCCGGCCATGCCCCGGCCTTACTCGCCGCATCCGCCAGCCCGCCTTCCCGCTGCTTCAGCAAATTACCTTTCACGTCGTATTCGAGGACCGTCCACTGCGCGCCATTATCGACACGAATGGGCTTGTCAAACAGGGGATGCCAGGTGGTCTTTATCGTTCGCGCAACGGAAGTACCTTCTGCCTCCGTGCGCTCGGTTTCCAGCTGACGAGCGGGATCGTATCGATGGGTCGTGGGAATGCCGAGGTAATCCGTGTCGCGGGACACCAGCCCGCCACTCAGATAGTCGAACCCGCGAGCCACCTTATTGCCGCGATAGTATTCTGATCGCTGCCCGAGCCTGATATTGCCATCGACATAACGGACGCCCCAAGATTCATCCCTGAGTCCAGGGCGCGAGACGCTGATCTCAGAAGCGCTACTGGTGCGCAGCTCCGTCAGTTCCGTATTGTCCCCGTGAGAAGAACTGATCGCCCGGTTCATCCCGTCGTAGCGGAACGTAGCGAAGCGCTTTCCGTCGCTCCCCAGGATGCCGGTCAGCTTATGGTTTCGCGAACCGCCCATCCCGGATTCATCATATGCATAACGAACCGCCCGGCCATCAGGATAGGCCACTTTGACCAGATCGGCTTCCAGGCCGTCGAGAATTCCACCGCTGTAGTCATAGCTGATGCGCCCGTCCGGTGTATCCAGCGTTTCAACACGACCTAACCGGTCATAGCCCAGCTTGAGTTCACGTCCCTGACGGTCGCTAACGCGGACAAGGACTGTGACCTTGGGGCCAATGCCTACGGTGATCTCGTCGTAGTGAAGCACGATTGTGTTTCCGTTCGTGTCGACTCTGGACTTCAGTCGCCCCTTATCGTCGTAATGCTCCACCGTAAGATCCGGCAACGTATACGCCCAGCCGCCGTCCGGATCTTCTCGCAAGGTCCCCCGCTCACCCTGGTCAGGAACATACGTCTTGCCCTTGCGGACGAACCTGGTCTCGCTACCGTCTTCGCGAACCAGATGCAGGGCCGTGGTGTACACGTAACCGCTCTCGTCAAAATATGGACGACGGACAAAGGTCCTGTCGTAAGTGTGTCTCCAGCGGGCCCCTATACGAGCACCGGCAGGATAGCGTGCGGCAACCTTTCCCAGGTTGGAATTGAGAGAGAAGGCACCGCTATGGTAGGTCCGCGCAAATATGAGACCCGACGTCGCCGGGCCATCGTAGTCAAGCGCGGTCTCGATTTTGCTCATCGTAAGCGGGTTGATCGGATTGCCAACGGTAGGACTGTTGCCGATCGGACACTGATTGGCGCCAGTCTCCTTCGGCATGCCCAGAGATGTCGTCTTCGGAAGTGTTTCTGGCGAGATGCAGGCCACGGGCCCCCGGGCGCTTGAGACATCCCTGTTCTCCATATAACTACCAAAGTCTGTGACAAGCATCGCGTCCGAAGGGCAAGACCGCACCAGTTCGATCCCGCCGCTTATCACGGTTTCGCTTGGCTTATCCTGCGACACCGATGTATCGATCGTGATGTCGAGTATGGAATATGCGCTGTTCTTACCTTGGGCACCCGCCTTCTCACGAGGCACGGCGCTTGTGAGGGCACACGTAGGTAAAGTGGGCCTCGACGCACAATAGCGGTCAACCGCAATCTGGACATCATTAGCCAAACGGCCATCGTCATGATAGACGGCGCCCTCAGCGCCGGGTTCATCGAAGTACGCAGGCACACGGTGCCCGTCCCGAAACGCGGGAAACCGCACTGGCTCAATCTCGGCAGCATGAGCGACGCCCGAAAGGATTGCGAGGTTCACAGACAGAGCAATGCTGCGGCGGCTACTGCTGGATGGACGAATGTGCGACATGACTTCCCCGACGTGATGGCGAGGGCGCACGGTAGAGGCGGCGTGCCTCCGGGGGATATGGAAGGATTCTGAAAAATTCGAGTTTCTTTCGGATTTTGGGCGTGGCTCACATTCGCGCGCGCGTTCGGATTACATGGACGATGCGTGTCAGGCTAAATCTCGACACATGCAAGCTTGACGAAAAACGGTCGGTAGGCTTGTCCAGGAGGCTGGCACCGCCGGTGCGACTTGTGTTGCGCTCTTTCGCCGACAGGGTCGCCTTCTGCCAGAGCAGGCTGAAGCAACCGAAAACGTGTCGGATACGAAACACAAAAAAACCCGCCGGTCTCTCGACCGGCGGGTCCGCCCCTCAGCTGAGGATCAACCGTTTTTCTTGAGCCACGCTTCCACGGCCGGGATGCGCTGCGTCAGTACCTGATTGCGATAACGGACACCGGCGATCGCCGTGTCGGTGTCGCGGCGCGAGCTGGCGGCGATGCTCTTGTCCGCGAACGCCTTGATCCTGTCGGCCAGAGCGAGGTCGGACGAGCCAGCGGTCAGCATCGGGTAGAAACGCGTTGCCGACGTGGAATCGACGAGCTTGTCCACGGCATCCTTGTGCGCCACGGCGAAGTCGAACGCGAGTTCCGGATGCCGACGCGAGACGCCGGAGATGAGTGCCGCGCTGTTGGTCTGACCGGCTTCGCCGGTGAGGGCGAGGTCGAGCGCGCGCTGCGCCAGCGCGTCGTTGACGGGGTCGGCCAGCAGGCCATACAGGCGATCTTTCACCAGCGGGGATTTCTCCGCCTTCGCCTGTTCGTGCAGCTTGTCCCACGTCGCGGCGTCCGCGTTGGTCGCGACCACGGCAAGGATGGTCTTGCGCAACTCGGGCGGGATCTCGTTCGTCTCGTAGCGACGGCGCGCCTCGGCGATCACCTTCGCATCGCCCAGGTTGCCCAGGCTGCCGATCAGGTGAGCGCGGAGGTTGGCGACGGGCGCCTCTTCACCCGCCTTCGCCTCCCAGCCGACCTGAGCCAGCTTGGGCGAGAGCCGCGCGCTGGCGAACCTGCGCAGGGCGGCACGGCCCCTGGCGTTGTTCTTGAAGTAGCTGTCCAGCGAGGTGAAGTCGGTGGCGATGTCGTCCCAGAGGAAGGGCGAGGCATCCAGCGGCGTCGCCTTGATCAGGTCGAGCACGTCGGACGCTGGCTGAAGGCCAGCCATGCCGAGTGCCCACACATCGGAGGTGATGCCCAGCTGGTCGATGGGATCCAGCTTCGTAAACGCGTTCTTCAGGGCCGTGAACTGCGCCGGTGCATACAAGGTACGGAAGTAAGCGGTCTGACCCGCATTGACCAGGACCGGACCGCAACCGGCGACCGTGACGGAGCCCGAACCGTTCTCGAGCAAGGTCGTGGACGGTGCGCCGCCGACGGTCTTCGCGATCACAGGCACATGCCAGAGCAGCGGCTTCTTGTCGGGCCGGTCACGGGTGAACTCGCCCTGCGAGAGTTTGAGCGTGGTCGAACCCGCGGCGCACGATACGGACTCGACACGCACGAGCGGAATACCCGGTTGCAACGTGAAGTCATGCGCGATCGTGCTGACCGGCTTGCCGGCCGCGGCGTCGATCTCTTTCCAGAGGTCATCCGACACCGTGTTCTGGTACGCATGTGCCTTGATATAGGACTGCACGCCCTTCTGCCACGTGTCGGCACCGACGTAGGCTTCGAGCATGCGAATCACCGATTCACCCTTGGAATACGTGATCGAATCGAAGGCCTGACTGGCCTGTTCGACCGTGTCGATCTTCTGCACGACCGGATGCGTGGTGGCGATCGCATCGCGGCCCATCGCCTGTTCGCGGATCGAAATGGCGTCGAGGTTCGTGTGCCACTCCGGGTGCAGACGCTCCGTGGTACGCGACGCCATCCACGACGCGAAGCCTTCGTTGAGCCACAGGTCGTCCCACCAGTTCATCGTGACGAGATCGCCGAACCACTGGTGAGCCATCTCGTGAGCGGCCGTGTTGAACACTTCTTCCTTATCGGCCTGCGTGGAGATCGACGGGTCGAGCAGCAGCGCATACTCGAACGTGTAGATCGCACCCCAGTTTTCCATCGCCCCGAAGAACTGGCTCTGGCCGGGCGACGCGATATTGTCGAGCTTCGGCAGCGGATACGGCACGCCGAAATACCCGTTGTATTCGTGCAGAACGGCCTTGGCCGAGTCGAGCGTGAACTGCGCCTGCGAGGTCAGGCCTTTCTGCGTGATCACACCGATCTCGACACCGTCGCTCATCGTGGTGGCGCGATCGAACTCGCCCACTCCGAAGAACAGCAGGTACGTCGACATTTTCGGCGTCTGCGCGAAGGTCACCTTCTTCAGGCCGTTGCCGACGTCTTTGCTCGTGGCGACCGGCATGTTGTTGACCGCCATGTCGGCCGACGGCACCGTGGCTGTGAGCGTGAAGGTGGCCTTGTACGCCGGCTCATCCCACGAAGGAATGAAGCGACGGGCATCGGAGTTTTCGAACTGCGTGTAGAGCGCGCGCTTCTTGCCCGACGTCCGGGTGTCGTAATCGATCGCGAAGAGACCGTTGGGCTGCGTACCGATCTTTCCCGTGTAATCCATCGACAGCGTATAGCTGCCGGCCGGTACGGCGTGATCGAAAGTAAAGGTCGCGGTCTGCGCATCGGCATTGACGGCGACCTTCGGCGCGGCGAACGTCACCTTGCCCTTGACCGGCGCCAGGGTGACGTTGGCGAACGCCATGTCCACCGCGTTGAGCGTGATCGACGTGGTGGGCTCGAGCACGTCGACCGTGATGGCGACCTTGCCGTCGAAGGCGAGCTTGTCGGCATGCGGCACCACGGCTACATCGTAGTGCGACGGGCGCACGCTTCGGGGCAGCTGGGTGGTGGCGAGATGGCTGCTGTCGGCGGCTGGGGCGGCCGCGACGACGGCGGAGAGACCGGCGAGCGCGAAGGCGATCGCGCTGACGAGGGGAGTGCGCATGCGGGGGAGACCCTGGATTCGGTCCGCCGATGGTGGGCGCGTGTCGGTGCGGGGAGAAGCGCCGGAAGTCATGGACGCGGAAAATAGACGCCCAGGCCTTTCACCCGACGCCGGTCACCAGAACTGCCACCACTGCCGTTTTTCCAGTTTACGCAGCGCCTTGAGGTGACCGCGGGCCGCCGCCTTGCGATACCACGCCCGGGCGATGGCCAGGTTAGCGGGCACGCCGTCGCCGTGCTCGTGAAGTACCCCGAGCTCGAACTGGGCATCCGCGTGGCCCGCGTTCGCCGCCGACCGATACAACCGTACCATCTCGTCCGGATTGCGCTCGACGCCGCGCCCTCCCTCGACCATGCGGGCCAATGCGAACTGCGCGCCCGTGTGACCGCGCTCCGCCGCGAGCGTCAGCCAGCGCACCGCTTCCGTATCGTTGCGTGCCACACCGTCGCCCGCCGCCAGTCGCTGGCCGAGCAGGAACTGCGACGCCGCATCGTGTGAACCTGCCGATGCCGGCCGCGGACCGCCCGCGTCCTGCACGACCGCACGGCGATCGTCGGAGGCGATCAGCTCATCGAGCAGACGCCTGGCTTCGCCATCGCCCTGCTCCGCCGCCTTACCCAGCCACAGACGCGCCTGTTCACGATCGCTGTCCAGATCGCTGGTCTCGAGGTAGATCTTGCCGAGCTCGAACTGCGCATTGGCACTGCCCAGTTCAGCCGCACGGCGGTACTGGCGTGCGCCCATGACCGGGTCGCGCGCCACGCCGATGCCGTCGCGGAGCATGTGGGCGACGCTGCACAGCGCATCCGCGTAGCCGACCGCGCCGGGCTGGCCGCGTTCGACGGCCTTGCTGTAGTACGTGAAGGCGAGTTCGGCGTCGCGCGGCACGCCGCGGCCAAAGTAATGGGACACGCCAAGATTCACACAGGCCTGGACATGGCCCTGGTCGGCGGCAAGCCCCCACCAGCGGAGGGATTCCGCCCGATCGACGTTCACACCCTGCCCGCGCGCATACAGGGACCCCAGCGCGCACTGGGCGTCGGCGAAACCGGCCTCCGCCGCGCGGCGGTACCAGCCGGCCGCCTCGAACGGATCACGCGATACCCCCAGGCCGTCGGCGTAATGCGCGGCAAGCCGGCACTGGCTCTCCTGGTGCCCCTGCTCGGCGGCACGCCGGAACCAGTGCGCCGCGCGCTTCGCGTCCGGCGTCACATGCGCCGTTCCCTCAACGTAAGCGTTGGCCACACGAAATTGCGCCTGCGCATCGCCAAGCTGGGCGTCTTTTTCCATCCGGCCGAATCGCTGCAGCGCGTCCATTTCGGCGGCATAACGCCGGTCGCCGAGTAGCGAGCCACCTTTTGCTTCCGACATCCCGTTTCCCCTGCAAACGCCTGTCGATCGTGGGCGCATGATAGGGGAACGGGAGGTCCGGGGGTATCCGCGTTTTTGGCAGTCGGCTTACGGGTTGCCCGCGCCACCGGAGGCACCCACGATCTGTCCGGTTTCGTAGGTCGCTTCGGACGATGCGAGCTGGACGTAGATGGGCGCGATTTCGGCAGGCTGGCCGGGACGACCCATGGGCGTATCCGCACCGAATTTCTTCAGATTCTCTTCGGTCTGGCCGCCCGACACCTGCAGCGGCGTCCAGAACGGGCCCGGCGCGACGCCGTTCACACGGATGCCCTTCTTGATCAGCTGCTTCGCCAGCGCCTTCGTGAAAATCATGATTCCGCCCTTGGTGGTGGCGTAATCGAGCAGGTTGGCCGAGGGGCTGTACGCGTTGACCGAGGTCGTGTTGACGATGGCGGCACCCGGCGGCAGATGCGGCACGGCGGCCTTGGTGATCCAGAACAACGCGTAGAGATTGGTCTTCATCGTCCAGTCGAAATACTCGGTGGAGATGTCCAGAATGGAATCGAAGCTGTGCTGGCGTCCCGCGTTATTCACCAGGATATCCAGGCCGCCGAGGCCATCGACGGCTTTCTGCACGAGTTGCTGGCACCAGTTTTCATCGCGGATGTCGCCGGGAAGGGCTACGCCCTTGCGTCCCGCCTTGCGGATCAGGTCGATGACTTCTTTCGCATCCGCCTCTTCATCCGGCAGGTAGCTGATGGCGACGTCGGCGCCTTCACGAGCGTACGCGATCGCGACAGCACGGCCGATGCCGGAATCGCCGCCTGTGATCAGCGCCTTACGGCCGGCAAGCCGACCGCTGCCCTTGTAGCTGGTTTCGCCGTGATCGGGTCGGGGATTCATTTTGCCGGCAAGGCCGGGCCACGGCTGATTCTGTGCCGCGAAGGGTGGTTTCGGAAAACCCTCGCGGGGGTCCACCAGCCCGCGTGTGCCACCCACCCCCGTAGCCGTCGCACCGACGGCGGCAAAGGTGGGGCCGGCAAAAGCGGCGGCGGCCGCACCGAGTGACGCGGTCTGGACGATGCGACGCCGTGACGCGGAAAAGTCGTCGGTCATGGAAGGTCTCCTGAATAAAAGATGCTGAACGCCTCAGCATCCGCATCTCCAGTCGACGAACCGTCGTTGTCGCGCGAACGCGGGGCAACGAACCCCGCTTCAGTCAAGCATGTTTCGCACACGCTCCAGCAGGCCATCGATCTCGAAGGGCTTGGTGATCATGTCCATGCCGGGACCGAGAAAACCCGTGCGCTCGGCGGCGCTTTCCGCATAGCCTGTCATGAACAGCACCGGCAGCGTCGGCCGCCAGGCCCGGCCGACCTCGGCGAGCTCCCGCCCGTCCATGCCGGGCATGCCGATGTCGGTCAGCAGAAGGTCGATATCGTCGTCTCCGCGGAGGATGCGCAGTGCCTCGCCCGTATCTTCCGTAGCGACACAGACGTAGCCGGCCTCGGTAAGGATCTCCAGGGCCATCATGCGCACCGACTCGGTGTCCTCGACGATCAGGACGCGCTCGCCGTTGCCGCCCGCCAGGGGACCGCGGTGCGGCGTCGGCGTGACGACCTCGCCCTCGCCGACCGGCAGGAGCAGGGACACGTCCGTGCCTTCCCCGACGACGCTGCTGATCCGCGCATGGCCGCCGGACTGGCGCGCGAAGCCGTAAATCATCGACAGCCCCAGGCCCGTACCCTGCCCCACCGGCTTGGTGGTGAAGAACGGTTCGAAGACCTTATCCAGGATGGACGGCTCGATACCCGACCCGTTGTCCGAGACCGTCAGCATCACGTAGTCGCCGCTGGGCAGCTCGGCGTCGCCGCTCACATGAGTGAGTCGCGTCGACACACGGACCGTGCCTCCGCCGGGCATGGCATCGCGCGCGTTGATCACCAGATTGATCACCGCGTTCTCGAGCTGGTTGGCATCCACGCTGGCGATCACCGGCGTGGATGAGAGGAACAGGTCCAGCGTCACGTGCTCACCGATGGTCCGGCGCAACATGTCTTCGAGCGACAGGATGCGCTCGTTGACGTCCGTGGAGCGCGTGTTGAGTGGCTGCTGACGCGCGAAGGCAAGCAGGCGATGCGTCAGTGCGGCCGCGCGACGGGCGGAGCCCAGTGCGGCGTCGGCGAATCGTTGCACGCCTTCCGGCTTGCCGGATTCGACCTGGCGGTTGATCAGGTCGATACCCGTGATGATGCTGGTCAGCAGATTGTTGAAGTCATGCGCGATGCCGCCGGTGAGCTTGCCCAGCGCATCCATTTTCTGCGCCTGCACCAGCTGTGACTCGGTACGTTCGCGCTCGGCGATCTCCAGCGCCAGCTGCATCGTCGCGGTGTCGATCTGTTCGAGCTGCTCGCGCTCGCGCCGGCGCTGTTCGGTGACGTCGTCGACGAAGACCAGACCGGTGTCGTCGCGGTGCGGGGTCATCCGCCACTCGGTTTCGCGGATGCCCGTACGGGATTTCATGCACAGCACGCCGCGCCAGCGATGCTTGTCGGCGACATGCTGACGCATCTGCGCCAGCAGCTCATCCTGGCCTACGTCGAAGCAGCCATCGAGCTGGTCCGTTCCGCCGGCCTCACCGACGAGGCGACGGAACGCCTCGTTGGACTCGACGACGGACAGGCTGGCATCCACGACGGCGATGGGCGCGGCGATGCTGGTGAATATCTCGCGGAAGCGGGCCTCGGACTCGCGCAGCGCCAGTTCGGTGTCGCGCACGCGTACGAGCGTGCGGATCGTCGCCAGCAGGACATCGGGGTCGACCGGATGCACGAGATACGCATCCGCGCCGTTTTCCAGGCCGGTGATCATGTCGCCCGTTTCGATCGACGCCGCGGACACGTGCACGACGGGAAGCAACAGCGTTTCGGGTGTATCGCGCAGCTTGCGCACGATATCGAAACCGCTCATGTCGGGCAGGTTCACGTCGAGCACGAGGCAGGCGATGTCGTTGCCCGCGATCATCGCGAGACCTTCGGTCCCCGTCCCTGCCTCGAGCACGGTGTAGCCGTGCCGTTCGACGGTGCGCCGCATCGCGTAGCGCGTGGGGGCGTTGTCGTCGACGATCAGGATGCGGTTATTGCGCGGCATCGAGCGCCTCCGTCGGCAACTTCAGGGGCAACACGACGTGGAACACGGAACCGACACCGGGCGTGCTCTCCAGGCCGACTTCCCCGCCCAGCAGATGGGCGAACTGACGGCACAGCGACAGGCCGAGACCGGAGCCGCGAACGCGCTTCTGCAGCGGCGAGTCGATCTGGGTGAAGTCCTCGAACAGGATGCCTTGCAGGTCTTCGGGGATACCGATGCCGGTGTCGCTGACGGCGAAGCGGACGAAGTTACCCTCTTCCATTTTCGCTGTGACGCGCACTTCCCCGCGCGGCGTGAACTTGAGCGCGTTGGAGACGAAATTGCGCAGAATCTGAGCCAGCTTCTTGTCGTCGGTGTAGAGCTTCGGCATGCCCTCGGGCGCATCGAAGATGAGGTCGGCATCCGTCGCATCGACGATAGGACGGAACATGCCACGCAACGCGGTGAACAGGTCCATCAGTTCGAACCATGCCGGCGAGATGGTGATCCGGCCAGCCTCGATTTTGGCGAGGTCGAGCAGGTCGTCGACCATATCGCTGAGCTCGCGCGCCGCACCGCTGACGAAGCCCAGCTGCTTATGCTGTTCATCCGTGAGCGGGCCGTCGAGTTCGTCGTCCAGCAGACGCGTCATGCTCAGGATGGAACCGAGCGGCGTACGGAACTCGTGGCTTATGTACGACAGGAACCGGCTTTTCAGCTCCGAGGCCTGGCGCAACTGCTCCGCCTGGGAGTCGAGCTCCGCGTACAACGCGAGCACACCCTGGTTGGTTTCTTCCAGCTCGGCCCGCAGCGCGTCATTTTCGGCGCGCAGGCGTTCGATCTCTTCGGGATCGCTCATGCCGTGGCCTCCAGTCGTATCGCAAAGACGGTTGCATCATCGCGACCACGACAGAAATCCCGGTGAAGGAGCGCCGCGATCACCGCCGGGTGGCGAGTGCCGAGGCCGGGATAATCCTTCAGGGACCAGCGCGACTGCAGACCGTCGCTGTGCATGATCAACAGGCGGCCGGCCACGTCGGGGAAATCGAACGCCTGCGCCCGACGCGCCTGCACGCCCACGATGCCCGGATGCGAGGCGAGCCCGCGCGAACCGTCCAGCGTATGCAGCCCGGCGGAAATATTGCCGATACCGGTGTAGCGAAGGATTTCGCTCCTGCGGTCGAACCGTGCGACCGCCACCGCACCGCCACGGCCGCCGTGCATCGCCGTGTCCAGCAAGACCATCAGGCTCACGGGTTCCTCGAACGGCGTCGCTCGCCAGGCGTCGATGCACGCGCGCGCGGCCTCGTGCGCCGCGACGCCGTGGCCGAGCCCATCGACCATCACGATCTCCGCGGCGTCGGCGTTGAGTGCCATGCCCCAGCCATCGCCGGAGACCGGCTCGCTGTGCAGGGCATGGTGACTCGCACCAAAGCGGATGTCCGCGCGTGTGAAGCCCTTGGGATACACGCGCGCCAGCACCACCGACCCCCGTGCGTCCGCGTACATGTCCATGATATCGGCCTGACGCTTCACCGCGCCCAGGCCCTCACCACGTGTCCCCCCCGTGGAAAAACCGTCGGGCAGGCAGTCGGCCAGATTGAAGCCGGGGCCGCGATCGACCGCGATGATCTCGACACCCCGGGTATCGATCCCGGGGACGGTGGCCACGTGAATCTCGCCACCACGGGCGTGCTTAAGCACGTTGGTGGCCAGTTCCGTGGCGATCAGGGCGACCCGTCCCGCGTCAGTGGCATCGAAACCGGCCTGCGTGGCGATCTGTTGTGCGACACGCCTCGCCTGGCCGATCTGGCTGGTCTCCTCCACCGGTACGACTTCGGTCAGGCCACCATCGAAGGTCAGGTCCATTTGCAGATCATCACCCGGGTGCCGACGCCCGGCGTGCTCTCCACCGAAAAATCGTCGACCAGACGCTTCGCGCCCGTGAGGCCGAGACCCAGGCCACCGCCGGAGGTCCACCCATCGGTCATGGCCAGTTTGAGATCGGGGATGCCGGGGCCTTCGTCGCGAAAGACCAGACGCAGGCCCTTGCGACGTTCTTCCTCCAGGATCTCCCAGTCCATGTCGCCGCCACCGCCGTAGATCACGGCATTGCGAGCGAGCTCGCTGGCCGCCGTGATCAGCTTGGTCTGGTCGACAAGACGCAGGCCGCACTCGACCGCCAGCTTACGGGCGGTCTGTCGCGCCAGGACCACGTCCTGCTCGATGCGGACGGCTTGCGACCCGCTCTTGAGTACGCTCATTGGTCGTGCACGCGTTCGCGTAGCAGCTTCATGCCGCGCTCGACGTCCAGCGCCGTGCTGATCCCGGGAAGCGTGAGGCCGAGTTCGACGAGGGTGATGGCGACCGCCGGCTGCATGCCGACGAGCACGGTTTCGGCATCCATGATCCTGGACAGGCCGGAGATCGTCCCGATCATGCGGCCGATGAAGGAGTCGACGATATCCAGTCCGGAGATGTCGATCAGGACGCCACGCGCCGACGTGCGGCTGATCCGCTCGGACAGATCGTCCTGCAGCGTCAGCGCCAGCTGGTCATGCATGTCGACCTGGATGGTGACGAGCAGGAACTCGCCCATGCGCAGGATAGGGATGCGGTCCATGGCGTCAGTCGGCCCTGGAGACCGTGATACCCGAGCGCTTCAGCGCCAGCGCCAGCGCATCGGCGAGGTTGGCCTTGGTCACGATGCCCTGCAGGTCGAGGCCCAGGTGCACGATGGTCTGCGCGATCTGGGGACGCACGCCGCTGATGATGGCATCGGCGCCCATGAGACGGATCGCCGTGACCGTCTTGAGCAGGTGCTGCGCCACCAGCGTATCCACCGTGGGCACACCGGTAATGTCGATGATGGCGATTTCCGAGCCGGTCTCGACAATACGCTGGAGCAGCGATTCCATGACGACCTGCGTACGCTGCGAGTCCAGCGTGCCGATCATCGGCAGGGCCAGCACGCCTTCCCAGAGCTTCACCACCGGGGTGGAGAGTTCGAGCAGTTCTTCCTGCTGACGGGCGATGACCTCTTCGCGGGACTTCTGGAAGGCACGGATCGTGTGCATGCCGAGCGAGTCGAGCAACTCCGAAATCGCCCAGAGCTGCTGTGCCAGCTCGACCGGCTCGGATGCATAGACGGTCTGCAGCAGGTCGAACAGGGGACGCTTCAGCGAGAAGATGAAGCTGGCTGTGGCCTGAGAATCGAAACCCTGCTGGGCGCGGCTGCGCGAGAGCTTTTCGAGAAAGGCCCGCGTTTCGGACCACTCCTGATTGGCGATGCTCCCCTCACCGGCGTTGGCACCCCCGACCAGCAGGCGGAGGAAGTCGCGGGTCTGGCCGTCGAACTCGACCTGGTTGATGCGGGAGTCCCGTGACGCGCCACTGGTCTCGAGGTTGGCCTGCCAGGTGGCCAGCAGCTGGGCCTCGTGCGTGCGAATGGCTTCTATGGTGCGCTGGTTCAGTGCGGTCATGGTGATCCCCCTTAAAAGTCATATGATGCGTGCCCGTCGGGCGCAATGGAATAGCACCCACCGGACGACTTTCATTGACATCGGGTTCACGTCGGAACCGGTATCTGCCTCGCTGTTAACTCCTTCAAAAGTATCGTCCCATGACCACTGACCCGAAGCTTGTCGTCCTGCTCGTCGAGGACGATGACGCCATCCGCGAACTCACGGCGATGATCCTCGAGGGGGATTACGAGGTGCACACCGCGCGCAACGGTGACGAAGCCGAGGCCTGGCTGAAGACGGGCAAGGCCAACCTGCTGTTCACCGACGTGCGCATGCCCGGCACGGTGTCGGGTCAGGAACTCGCCACGCGCCACAGCGACATGCCGATTCTGGTCACGTCCGGCGAGGCGAAAGAGCAGCATGAATGGGTTCGCGAGCCCATGGGATACCTCCCCAAGCCGTACGACCGCAAGAGCCTGCTCGCCGCCGTGCAGAGGCTGGCCGCCTGAGTCGCTGCCGTCGGTCAGCCGCGGTCGATCACCCGCGAAATCCTGCTGTCGCGGAAGCTGAATTCCGAGGTGCCCTGCATCTCGATGATGGTGCCCGCGCCCGGCCCGTCGGGGATGTCCTCGGCGATCTCGCCGTGGAAATCGATCGTCGCCACCACGACCTCGCCCTCGTCGCGTAGCTCGACCAGAGTCTGCGCCCGCGAGGCGAACAGCGCGGCGCCGACGCGGGCGAGCTTTTCGAAGTCGGCTTTGCCATCCGTCGCCACGGCCAGCTCACCCGCCGCATGGTGCTCGAAGCGCACGTCATCGGTGAGGGTCACCAGCATGCCTTCGACATCGAAGCGGTTGTAGGCATCGATATAGGCCTCGATCAGGGCCTGGTGATAATCGGCGGTCATGGCATGGCTCCCTGGATGGCGTCGGGCGCGTGGCGTTCGCGCAGAAAGTCGATGAAGACGCGCAGCTTCCGCGGCATGTGCATTCGACTGGGATAGTACACATGGAAGGCCTCGAACGTGGGCCAGTAGTCTTCCAGCACAGGGACCAGGCGGCCCGCGTCGAGGTCTTCCCGCACCAGTGGCTCGAAATGGCAGCCGATGCCGACACCGGCCCGCGCCGCGCTGAGCAGCACATCGCCATCGTTGCTGATGAGGGCGGGTGTGGTCTCGACCTCGACGATACGGCCGTCCTGCTCGAAGTCCCAGAGCATCACGCTGCGTTCGTTCGCGAGGCGAATGGACACGCACCGATGATCGAGCAGGTCCGCGGGCGTGCGTGGCAGGCCGTGCCGCGCGACGTAGCCGGACGAGGCGAAGGTCGCGATGCGCTGCGGACCGCCGATCGGTACCGCCACCATGTCCTTCGCAAGGCTCTCGCCGATACGAAAGCCCGCGTCGAAACCGCCGTCGATCAGGTCGAGGAAGGTGTTATCGCAATGCAGGTCGACGATCACCTCCGGATAGGCGGCAGTGAAGGCAGCCAGGTGCGGCAGGACAATGACATCCGCCACGACACGCGCGAGGTTGATACGCAACAGGCCGGCGGGCGATTCACGCGACTCGGTGACCGTGTCCATCGCGTGTGACAGGACATCCAGCCCGGGACGGGCATCGTCGAGGAAACGCTGACCGATCTCGGTGACGCCGACCCGGCGCGTCGTACGGTCCAGCAGACGCACGCCGAGGCGCCGCTCCAGATTCCGCATCGATTGCGACAAGGCCGAGGGCGACACGCCCAGCTCGGCGGCCGCCCGGGTGAAACTCGCGTGGTGCGCCACGCGCGCGAAGGCGGCGATGGCGGGCAGCAGGTCGGACGACATCGGGCACCCCCATTGTGAAGCCGGACTTCATAGCCTATGGCGAGCAACCCCATTTATCCAGCGGAATCGGGCGCCTATCGTTTCAGCCTCTTTCCCGTTCCTGGAGTGGACCATGAGCAAGCGACTGAACGACTACCTCACCCTCGGCCGCTCCGGCCTGCGCGTCAGCCCGGTCTCGCTGGGCACGATGACCTTCGGCGACGACTGGGGCTGGGGCGCCGCCGAAGCGGAATCGCGCCGCATGCTGGACATCTATATGGAGCGCGGCGGCAATTTCATCGACACCGCCAATTTCTACACGGGCGGTACGTCGGAGACCTTGCTCGGCAGGTTCCTCGCCGGCCGCCGCGACAACGCCGTGATCGCGACGAAGTATTCGCTCAACACCGAGCCGGGCCAACCGAACGCCGGCGGCAACCACCGCCGCAACATGGTCCGCGCGGTCGAAGCGAGCCTGCGCCGTCTCGATACCGACTACATCGACCTCTATTACCTGCATGTCTGGGACGGGCTGGCACCGATCGAGGAGATCATGCGCGGCTTCGACGACCTCGTTACCGCGGGCAAGATCGTTTACGCCGGCATTTCCGACACACCGGCGTGGCAGGTCGCGCGCATGCAGACGCTGGCCGATCTGCGCGGCTGGGCGCCACTGGTGGCCTTGCAGATCGAGCACAGTCTGATCGAGCGCACCGTCGAACACGATCTCCTGCCGATGGCGCAGGAGCTGGGTCTCGGCGTGCTCGCCTGGTCGCCGCTGGGCATGGGCATGCTGACCGGCAAGTACACGCGCGAAGACATCGAGAAGCATAAGGGGGCAGATGTGTGGAGCGGTACGCGCTCTGCCGTCGTGTCGGGGATGGGCGGTTTGAGCGAGCGCAACTTCGACATTGTCGACGTGCTCAGGCAGGTTGCCGGCGAGCTTGGGTATTCACTGGCGCAGACAGCGATCGCCTGGCTTCTGGCGAAGCAGATGCCGACGGTGATTCCGATCCTCGGTGCACGCACGGCGGAGCAGTTCGAAGAAAACCTGTCGGCCCTGGAGGTGACGTTTACGGATGCGCAGTTGCGCCGACTGGATGAGGCGAGCGCGGTCACACCCATTTTTCCGCACTCGTTCCTGCCGCGGGTGATGCCTCAGGTGCTGGGTGGGGCGAGCGTGGTGAGATCTCGCTGAGCCCACGTCGCCGGAACACACTGAGAATCCTTGCCGGATAGGGGCCACCCCCGTATGTTCACCGCTTCCGTCCCGACCCGAGCATGCCGATGTCCCTTCCGCCGGAGCAGTCCCCCGAGCAGCACCTCAGGCGCAGCCTGTCCAATCGCCACCTGCAGCTGATCGCCATCGGCGGCGCCATCGGTACCGGCCTGTTCATGGGCTCGGGCAAGACGATCAGTCTTGCCGGGCCGTCCATCCTCTTCGTCTACCTGATCATCGGCGTGATGCTGTTCTTCGTCATGCGGGCGATGGGCGAGCTGCTGCTGTCCAACCTCGAGTACAAGTCGTTCATCGATTTTTCGACCGACCTGCTCGGGCCATGGGCCGGATTTTATTGCGGATGGACGTACTGGTTCTGCTGGATCATCACCGCCATCGCGGATGTGATCGCGATCTCCTCGTATGCCCAGTTCTGGTTCCCGGGACTGGCACCGTGGATACCGGCGGTACTGTGCGTGGCGCTCCTGCTGGTGCTGAATCTGACGACGGTCAAACTGTTCGGCGAGATGGAATTCTGGTTCGCGCTGATCAAGATCATCGCCATCTGCGCACTGATCGTCACCGGCTTCGGCATGGTGGCCTGGGCGTTCAGGTCGCCCGATGGCCACGTCGCCTCCCTGTCCAATCTGTGGAGTGACGGTGGCTTCTTCCCGATGGGCATCGGTGGCTTCTTTGCCGGGTTCCAGATCGCGGTGTTCGCCTTCGTCGGTATCGAACTGGTGGGCACGACAGCCGCCGAGACGGCCGACCCGGAGCGCAACCTGCCCAAGGCGATCAACTCGATCCCCGTGCGCATCATCCTGTTCTACGTGCTCGCCCTCGTGGTGATCATGTCGGTGACGCCGTGGCGCCAGGTGGTGCCGGGCAAGAGCCCGTTCGTCGAACTGTTCCTGCTGGCCGGCATCCCTGCCGCGGCCAGCCTGATCAACTTCGTGGTACTGACCTCGGCCACCTCGTCCGCCAACAGCGGCATCTTCTCGACCAGCCGCATGTTGTTCGGTCTGGCCGAAGAGAACCACGCTCCGTCGGCCTTCGCAAAGTTGTCCAGGGCCGCGGTGCCTTCGCGCGGCCTGCTCTTCTCGTGCATCTGCCTGCTGGGCGGCGCGATGCTGGTTGCCGTGGTGCCCAACCTCGTGACCGCATTTACGCTGGTGACGACCCTGGCGGCGATTCTCTTCATGTTCGTGTGGTCGCTGATTCTGGCGGCGTACATCGCGTACCGGCGCAAGCGCCCGGAGCTCCACGCGGTGTCGTCGTACAAGATGCCGGGCGGCGTGTTCATGTGCTGGGTGTGTCTGGCGTTTTTCGCCTTCGTGCTGGTGTTGCTGGCCCTGGAAAGCGATACGCGTCAGGCGCTGATCGCGAGCCCGGTGTGGTTTGCGATTCTGGCGATCGGCTATGCCTTGCGCCGCCGCAAGGCGTGAAGCGCTGACAGGCTCAGCTCCCACCGGTGAGCTGGCGGGTGCAAGCCACACCGGAACGTCCCTTAGCTCATGTCGGTTGCGATCGAAATCCGCCAGTAAAGGAAAGCCGCCAGGCGCCGATACACCAAATATGTGACATGCGTCACACTTGGTGGTGCCACTCAAAATTGCACTTACGGGTGCGTGAGACGGCGATCACAGGGATGCCCTGCCCGTCGTCGAGGCAGGGCTTCGGGGGACGCGCGCGCGCGGTCGCTAATCAGCAGGGGTTCGTGCCACATGGTTATCCGTTTTCGCCCGGCGGCACGCACGTCGGTATACGGTGCGCGCGTGCCGCGCCGTCGTACCCTGACGCTCTGCATTCTTGCCGCCTGCGCTGTGACGCCGGCCATCGCCTTTGCCGGCCAGGATAACGGTGGCTCCCGCCAGAACTACGCCGGTGCCGGCGGATCGGGATCCGGCTCACCGGGCGGCGGTGGTGTCGGCGGAGCCGGCGGCTATTACCAGCTCAACTTCTTCAGTTACGGCTCGAACGGCAACGGCAGCGCGGGCAACGCGGGCTGGGCGGGCAGCGGCCCTGGCGGCGCCGGTGGCGCCGGGGGGAACGCCTCGATCACCACGTCGGGCCCAAGTACCTTCGCCGCGGCGACGTTCACTGGCGGCAACGGTGCCAACTCGACCAATGGCGCGGCGGGCGGTGGAGGCGGCGGCGTCTCGGTCTATTTCACGACGGCGGGCAACACGGTTCCCGTGGGCACGACGCTTCGGGGCGGCAGCGGCGGCAATGGTGGCGATGACGTCGGCGGTGGTGCGGGCGGCGGCGGTGGCGGCGGCTCCGGAGCGTCGCTGGCGAACGGCGCGACGCTCACGAATGCCGGCCTGATCGTCGGCGGTAACGGTGGCGCCAGCGGCGCAGCGACCGACCCCACCCGGCAAGGCGCCGGCGGCGGTGGCGGAGGTGCGGGCGTGTGGCTGGCACCTGGCACCACCTTTACCAATCAGGGGACGGTCACCGGGGGGAACGGTGGTGTGGCACGTGACACCGGTGGTGCGGGCGGCGGCGGTGCAGGCATCGTCTCCGACAACGGCGGCGCCTCCATCGTCAACGCCGGCACCGTCATCGGGGGGCTGAGCGGCACGGGCGCACGGGCTCATGCCTTCGACCTCTACGGCGGCAACAACCTCCTCACCCTTTCGACCGGCACGTCGCTGACGGGGGACGTTTATGCCTATGGCGCATCCAACGAGTTACGCCTGGGTGGCAATGGCTCGACAGCCAGTAACGTCTCCGGCTTCGACGTCGTTTCCGCGACCGCCAACGCGAGCTGGGCGCTCAACGGTGCGTTTCTGCGGGGTGGCAGCACGCGTTTCGAGATCGCCAGCGGCGCGACGGCAACACTGGCCGGTGCCGTCACCGGCGGCGGCGACGTCATCAAGAACGGCGCGGGCACGCTGACCCTGTCTGGCAGCAATACGTATACCGGCACCACCACGCTCAATGCAGGCGTGCTGGCGCTGACACAGTCCAATAACGCGCGTGCACCGTACATCGTCAACGGCGGCGCGCTGCAACTGGGAAGCGGCACGTACAACATCGGCAACCTGTCCGGTACCGGCGGTTCGATCGTGGGACCGGGCGTGTTCAACGTTCAGGAGTCCACCGCCGCCACGTACGCGGGCGATGTCGGCGTGGCCTCCTTCCAAAAGGCCGGCGCCGCGACGCTGACGCTCACGGGTAACGTGACCTCGGCCCAACTCGCCATCGGCGCCGGCACGCTGCAGCTCACCAACAACGCGAACACGCGCGTCGTCGGGGGGAACATCGCCAATCAGGGCACCCTGGCGATCCTCGGCACGGCGGCGACGACGATCAGCGGCAACCTGTCCGGCACCGGTAACCTGACCATCGGCGGCACGGGCCTTGTCGCGCTCGGTGGCAACAACAGCTACACCGGCGGCACGACGGTCGCCAACGGATCGTCCGTACGCGCCACCAGCAACGCGGCCTTCGGCAGCGGCACGCTGGCGCTGGCAGGTAACAACGCGCTGACCCTCGCCACCAACGGCATGTCCATCGCCAACGCCATCACGCTCGGCGGCGCCACCAGTCTCGGCGTTCCCACGGGTCAGTCCGCCACGCTGTCGGGCGCTATCACCGGCGCAGGCGGCATCGTCAAGAGTGGTGACAGCACGCTGACGCTCAGCGGCAACACTTCCTATACGGGCGGCACGTCGCTCTCCGGCGGCGTCCTGGCCCTGATGCAGTCAAACAGCGCACGAGCGGCATACAACATCACCGGCGGCACACTGCAGCTGAGCGGCGCGACGTACAACCTCGGCAACCTGACGGGTACGGGTGGCAGCATCACGGGGACGGGACTGCTCAGCGTGCAGCAATCCTCCGATGCGACGTACGCCGGCAATGTCGCCATCGGCACGCTCTCGAAAACCGGCAGCGCGTGGCTCACGCTGAGCGGCGCGCTGAACGCCGATCACATCGTGATCGATGCCGGCGCGCTTCAGCTGTTCGCCACGAGCGGCACACGCAGCATCGCCGCCGATGTCGTCAACCGGGGCGTTTTCAGCGTGGTCGGTTCGGCTGACCAGACTCTGGCTGGCAATCTGTCGGGCAACGGCAGTCTCGCCTTCGGCGGCAGTGGCCTGCTCACCATCGCGGGAAACAACAGCTACAGCGGCTCGACCTTCATCGATACGGGTACCCGCGTACGTGCCACCAGCAGCACCGCCTTCGGTTCGGGCCTGGTGGCGGGCGCCCAGTTCGCCCTCGACTTCGGCGCCGACGACCTCTCCGTCGCCAATGACTTCAGCCTTGGCAGCGGCGTGACGTTCAACGTCGACGCCGGCCGCAGTGGAACACTCACGGGCACGATCTCCGATATCTCCGGGCTGACCAAAACGGGCACCGGCAAGCTCATCATCGACGGGCACACGACCAACACCGTTACGACCACCGTGGCGCAGGGCACGCTGACCGTCGGCTCCGTCGCCGGGTCGGCCGCGCACCTGCAAGGCGATGCACTCGTGCAGAGCGGCGGCACGCTGGCCGGTCATGGACGCGTGGATGGCGATGTGACCATCGCGTCCGGCGGTGGCATCAGCCCCGGCAACAGCGTGGGCACGCTCACAGTCGGTGGCGATCTGACGATGCAGTCCGGTAGCAGCCTGAGCTATGAACTCGGTTCGCCTGGCGCGGATTTTCTCCACACGGGCATCGGCGATCGCATAAGCGTCGGGGATGACGCATCCTTCGACGATGTGACGCTCCATCTCGTCACGTCGTCCGGCTTCGGCGCCGGTGTCTACCGGCTGTTCGACGTAGGTGGTGTGGCCACCTTTACCAACGGCGGCATTCAGCTGGGCTCGACGCCGGCCGGGGCCCGCCTGACCCTGCGCTATCTTGCCGCCGATCACGCGATCGACCTGCTCAGCACGCAGGGCACCACCCTCTCCTTCTGGAATGCGGACGGTCGCGCCTCCGCCACGACGATGGGTGGTGGAGACGGCACGTGGTCACTCACCTCGGTGAACTTCACCGACGCGACCGGCAGCGTCACCGCGCCCATGTCGCCGCAGCCCGGCTTCGCCGTCTTCGGCGGAACGGCGGGCACCGTGACACTGGACGCGAGCGCGGGCGACATCGCGGTGACGGGACTGCAGATAATGAGCGACGGCTATCGTCTGACCGGCGCGCCGCTCGTCCTGGCGGGTGACGCCAGCGGCCTGGCCAATGTGCGGGTGGGCGACGGTTCGGCGTCAGGCGCAAACGTCACCGCGACCATCGACAGCGTCGTCCAGGGCACGCACGGACTCACGAAGACCGACGCCGGCACGCTGGTGCTCACGGCTGACAACGCGTGGAGCGGCGGCGTTGCCGTCAACGGCGGCCGGTTGTCCATCGCACGCGATGCCAGCCTCGGCGATGCATCGAATGCGGTGACGCTGGACGGTGGCGTGTTGCGCAACACCGGAGCTTTCGCCAGCGATCGCCACGTTTCCGTGGGAAGCGGCGGAGGCGGCATCGAGACTGCGAGCGATTTAGAGCTCACACAGGGCATCACCGGCAGCGGTGTGTTGCACAAACTCGGTGCGGGCACCTTGCTTCTCACGGGAACCAACAGCTACAGCGGCGGCACGTCGGTTGACGCCGGCACACTGATCGTCGGCGGCGGTGCTCACGCGGGCTCGCTCATCGGCTCAGTGGTCGACAACGCGACGCTGGTCTTCGACCGTGCCGACGATGTCACCTTCGATGGCGCGATGTCGGGCACGGGTCGATTGATCAAGCGCGGTGTGGGTAGTTTCGCCATCGGCGATGGCTCGGCATTCACAGGCGCAACGCAGGTCGATGCCGGAACGCTCGACCTGCGCGGTACGCTTGGCGGGAGCGTGACGCTTGGGAGCGACGCGGCACTGACGGGTCAAGGCGCCATCGGTGCACTCGTCGCTTCGAACGGCAGCAGCCTCAGCGTCGCTGGCGATGGCACGACCGGCAGCTTACGCATTACGGGGAACGTCACGCTGGCGGCAGCCTCGCGCTATATCGTGACGGCGACACCTGCCGGTGCAAGCGACCTGATCGCCGCCAGCGGAACCGCCACCCTGCAAGGCGGGCTCGTCGATGCGCGCTTCAGCGGCACGACGGTGAAGCCGTCGACGCGCTATACCATCCTGACCGCAGCGGGCGGCGTGACTGGCACCTTCGACAGCGTGACCGTCGACAAGCCCTTCCTCACGCCACGGCTGGCTTACGGTGCGCAAGCCGTCTATCTCGAACTGGATCGCAACGATATCGCTTTCGCGACGCTGGCGACGAATCGAAACGCACGATCGACCGCCACGGCGATTCAGTCGCAGGGCATCGGCGGCGTATTGTTCGATACGCTGGCGGTCCTCGGCCATGCCGACGTGATGCCTGCACTCGACAGTCTTACCGGCGCCGTCTACGCCTCGTCGCGCAGCGCGCGCACGGACGACGCGCGTCAGGTTCGCGACACCGTGCAGCGACACCTCGACACCTCGAATGACGACGCGCTTCCCGGCAGCGGCGCATGGACGGCTACCTGGGGACACTGGGGTAACGCGGGCGGCAGCAGCGCGATCGGGTTCGAACGCGCGCGATCGAACGGCGGCGGCCTGCTGGCCGGTCTCGACCGTGACCTTGATGGCGTACGCGTCGGCGCGCTTGGCGGTGCCGGCGACCTGAGCACGCGCAGTGGCAACGACAGCGTCAACGCGAAGAGCCGCGTCGCGGGCCTTTATGCCGCCGCCACCGTCGATGCGTGGCAGCTCAGTGCAGGCGCGACGTATGCATGGCAGCGTATGGATGCGCATCGTGGACTCGACGTTCCGGGCCTCGCCACGCATCACGCCTCGGCGCGCTACGACGGCAATCTTGCGCAGGGATGGCTCGATGCCGGTTATCGCATCGCCGTGTCAGCCGCTTCGCTCACACCGTTTGCGAATGTCGCGCGTATCCGCACGCAGCAGGATGGGTTCACCGAGCAGCAGGCCGATGCGGCGCTTGCGATACGTGGCACGCGTGAAAACGCCACGGTAGTCACCGCCGGCCTGCGTAGCAGCATGTCTATCGGGGACGGTATCGACGCGCACGCAAAGCTCGGTTATCAGCGCGCCTATGGCGATCTCACGCCGATCGATCGTCAGCGGTTCCTCGATGGCGGCGACACGTTCATCATCCAGGGCGCCCCGCTCGCGAGAAACGCCGGTATCGCCGACCTCGGCCTGACCTTCGCCATCGGTCGTCATACGACGGTGGGCGCGAGCTACCAGGGTCGCTTCGGCGGTGGAGGGAAGGATCAGGGCGCGAGGCTGGACGTCGCGGTGCGCTGGTAAGCCCTCAGTGCGGATCCGGCGCGGGCACCGGCACCATCGACGACAGCAGGAACGCGCCGCGCTTGACCTCGATGTAGGCGGAGGCGACCGGCTCGAGCTGGCCGGCCTTGAGCCGCCACGCGGAGACGATCCAGTCGTCGTTGACGCGCCAGCCGACGTGACCGTGGTCGATATAGCCGAGCAGCGTTTCTCCACGGAAGGTCAGCGGAAACAACGTGCCTTCGGCGCTGTAATCCGCCATCGAACCGTCCGTGAAACCGGTGCCGAAGTCCGGCAGGCTCGGCCGCGTCTGGCTCTTCTTTGCTGCCATCCCGTCGTCAGCCGTCGCCGCCGCGTACGCCGCGGCATAAGCCGCCTTGTCGGCGCCCTGGGGCAGCCGCGCCAGCGTGTCGGCAAGCGGACTCCGGTCGAACCGGTTGGCGAAGGTCATCGCGGTCGCCGCAAAATCGTCACACGGTGACTGCTTCGGCGCGCAGGCGCTGCCCTTGATCGAAAGCGTGTGGTCGAAGCGCGCGACCAGCAGCGCGTCCTTTCCGAAGGCCTTTCCTTCCCAACGGGCGGCCTGCACCCTCAGCTCATCGGCCCCGCCATAGCCCACAACCACCGCCGCGTAATCGCCGGCAATCTTCACTAGCTCGTGCGACGACATGCAGTCGGCACCCCAGGCGTCCGGAGCCTCGACGGCGATAGCCTTTTTGCCTTCAATGCGGAACGGCGTCTCCGACCAGCAGTTCGCCGTCCCCTGCAACGAATACACGGAACTCACGGGCGATCCCGCGAGGACGCGGTACTGCGCGTCACCGCTTCCTTCAGTGAGCGCGTCCGCGACGGTCTTGTCCGCCTCGTAGGGAAAGTCGGACGGCTTGCTCATGTCGCTGCTCTTCGCGACCACCAGCGGCACGCCCTTGGCCGCCAGCCCGTGAAGCACGTCGTATTGGCTCCCCGAGAGCTTCGGCAGCGCGGCGGCGATCACGTCCAGTGGTTTAGGAACGGGTGCGTCCAGACCCTTCAGGAAGTCGATACGGTCGCGATACCGGGCCACGTCACCGGACAACGTCTTGCCTGGCTCGTCGCGTATCTGGCTGCTGATTGCTTCATCGCGACTGGCCAGCCAGTGACGCTGATCGAGCTTGAGCGCGTCGGCTTTACCGGGGTGGCCGGCCAGGGCGACCTTGAACGCGTCGCCGAGCTCACCATCCAGCGCCGACACCTTGGGGGATGCGCAAATCGCCTTCTCAATGGGAGTGGATGCCTTGGCGCAGTCGAAACCGGCGGCGTAACTGACCGCGGGCGCGAGTACCACGGCGCCGATGAAGATCGATCTCATGGGATGTCGCAAAACGATGTCCTTGCTTCGTCGAGTACGCAGATACTACTTACGAGTGAAAACGATTACCTACTTAGGCAATGCGATGTAGGCGTTCGCCTACAGGAATCCACAGGATAACGCGCTATATTCCACAGCATCCAGCGACGTGCCAAGGGGGCGCGACGCTCGATCAGGGGGAATACCATGGCAGTCCTGCACGGCGCCCATGGGCGCGACTTTCGGTTGATCATCGCGGGTGGCTGGCGATGAGGTTCACCAAGCCTGTGCGTTTTCGGCACGACGACGCACTCACCCGTGTATCGCGGAGTGAGTTCGAGCGACTCGTCGCCACCTACTATCGGGAACGAGGCTACATCGTCGAGCATGCTGGCCCGGATCTCGCAGGTCGCAGTGACGACGTCGGCGTCGGCAGCAACCTCACACTGACACGTGGCGACGAAATCACCGTCGTTCAGTGCAAGCACTGGGTCGCACAGCAGGTGCCGCACCATGACGTGCACCAGCTGATGGGCGTCATGCATGCGGCCGGCGCCACCCGCGCCATCGTGGTCACCTCGGGTGAATTCACCCGCTCCGCCATCGAGGCGGCGTCGCGGTTTCCGCATGTCGCGCTGATCGACGGGGTGGGCATACGCGCCATGCTCGGCAAGGTCTCCGAGCCGCCGCTTCCCGTACTGTCCGCCAACGACACCGCGCCCTGGGCCGACGTGGACGACCGGACACCAGGTCGCGCGCCGGTCTTCGCCGCCGTGGGCGCTGTGATCGTGATGGCTCTGATGCTGTGCGTGATGTACGGCGTGTACATCCACGAGATCCAGCGGGCACAGATGCAGGCCATGCAGCAGTCGGCAAGCCAGCCTCGCGCCGGAACGGCGGAGCGCGTCGCACAGACTCCCGCCCCGGTCGTCCCCGACGTTCCGTAAGTCGGAACGGCCCGGGCGCACGCCGAAACGTGGCCCGGGCCGTTCATCAGAACACCCAGTTGAGTGCCAGGCGAGCCGACTGGTCCTTCGCCTCGCTGGCGAACTGACCATTCCACGAGGCATCGATGGTGACCGTCGGCGTCGCGAGGAAACGGACACCGAAGACGCCCACGCCCGCATTCTTCCCGACCGGCGTGCCCATCACTTCGAACGCGTTGCCGCCTTCGAGGAAGCGCTGCTTGCTGCTCGTGTCGGTGTCGCCGGCCGCATGCTGCCAGCCCACGCTGCCGAAGATGCCGAAGCGGCCGTCTTCGCCGAAGTCCTTACGCCCGCGTACGCCGAGGGTGCCGTAGGTCAGGTCGCTCTTGCTGCCCATCACGTGCAGGGCGGCGTCCGAACCGCGCTCGTCGGACGAGTTGGTGCGAAGCTGCTGCTGGGCGATGTTGACGAACGGCGCCAGCGCACCGCTGTCCCAACGGAACTCGTACGAGCCTTCGACGAAACCCTGCAGCGAGTGCGCCTTGGTGGTGCCGCTCAGGCGACCGGCCAGCGAGTCCACGTCGACCGTGCGATGCGTGTCGATGTCGTAACGCGAATAGATGCCGCCGGCCTGAATCATCACGTCGCCGAAGTCGGCGCCGCCATAGATCGCCGCCGTCAGCGTATTGCCGCTGGCGGAATCGTCGCGCGCATCCGCGGAGACACGACCGCTGCCGAGCGCCACACCGATACGCGAGCGATCCGCGATGCCCTTGTCCGCACCGACGAAGACGCCGCTACCGCTGGCATCCAGCTTCGACGCATTGCCGTCTTCTTCATGGTGGCCGCGATGGCCCCATGCCGACGCCCACGTCGCGAACGAGTCTTCCGTTTCATCGGCGAACTGGGTCAGCAGGTGCTGGTTGATCGCTTCGCGCTTGTAACGGTCGTCGTCCGCGATGGCACCCTGCAGGTTGGCGTGAATTTCACCCGACAGTTGGTCGTACGCACGACGTGCCGAAGCGGCGTCGAGCTTCACCACCGTGTCGAACACCGGCTGGTCTTCGCCGATCGATTCGATCGCCGCTGCCGTCGCCTTCTGGTTGCGGGTAGCACCGATGTCGGCAAACAGGATGTCGTTGCGGGTCAGCGTGAGGTTCACCGCGTTGGCGGTGTACGCCAGCTGGGGCGTCAGGAACGCGAGATTGCTCGACACATTGCTGAACGCGCCACTGACGCCGTTGGCGGCGGTCAGGATCGTGTACGTCGCGGTCGGGCTCCACTTGCCTGCGGCACTCGCAAGGCTGACGACGGAGCCCCCTTGCAGCGTCGCCTTGCCGCCGACGCTGACCGTGTCGCTATGGCCGGTATTGTCGAGGTCCAGCGAGTACTGCGTGCCGGCTGCGACGGTGAGGTCGCCCGCGGTGGCGAGCTTGCCGATGCCCGCACCGCCCGGCGACAGGATCGATCCGCTCTGCAACGTGACGTTGCCCGCGGTGCCGTTACCGGTGAACGTCGTGCCGCTGGCGAACGTGAGCGAGCCGCCGAGCGAGCCGTCGACCTGGAGGCTGCCCGAGCTCACCGTGGTCGAACCAGCGAATGCCGAGCTGTCACCGGTGAGCTGCAGATTGCCTGCGCCGAGCTTGCTGACGGTACCCGCGCCGCTGAGCACACCGCCGAAGCTCGTGTTGTCGGCGCGCTGGAAAACCAGCGCACCGTTGTTCACGACATTACCCGCCAGACTGCCGCTGGTCGCACCGTTGCCGATCTGCAGCGTACCGGCGTCGATGTTGACGGCGCCCAGCGAGACCGCATTCGCAAGCAACAGCGTGCCCGTGCCGGTCTTGTGCACGATGTCGAGCGAGGTGTCGCTACCCGCCGCGGACGACACCGCGCCGGTCAGCGTGGCGGTGCCCGCGCCGGTGTCGAGCGTGGTCTCGCCGCCGACGACCACCGAATTGGCCAGCGTCGTGCCGGGCGCGTACAGCGCGACGCGACTACCGCCATTGAGCACCAGCGTACCGGTGCCGATGGCGCCGTTCGCGGCGAGGTGCAGAGTGCCGTTGACCACGGTGTCGCCGGTGTAGCTGTTGGCATGATCGAGCAGCAACGTGCCCGGGCCCTGCACGGTGAGCGTACCCGCGCCAGTGATGCCGCCGTGCCAGTTGAAGACGTTGCCCGCATCGGCGACCGCCAGCGTGCCGCCCGTGCCGGAGGCGAGGGTCAGCGCCCGGTCGGTCGTGGTGAAGGACGTGCCGGTAATACCCAGCGTGCCGCCCTGAAGCGTCACACCATTGGCGGCATCGCCCAGGTTGTTATCGGCGGAGACGGCAAGCGTGCCACCCGAAACCACGGTGTTACCCGTATACGTATTGGCCGCGGTCAGCACGAGCGTACCCGCGTCGGCCTTCTCCAGGCCCTGGTTGCCCGTCAGCACGCTCGACACCGTCGCCGTGTACGGCGCACTGCTGGCCGTACCGTCGCCGACTCGGATGATCGGCGTCGTGCCATCGGTGGTCAGCAGCTGTACCGAGTCACCGGTCAGCGTGTAGCCGTCGGTAAGGAACTGCATGCCCGTCGCCTGGAGCTGGCCTGGCGTACCGTCGACCGTGACCGTGCCCGCGGCGCCACCGAAGATGGCAAAGCCCGGCTGCGGCGACATCTGACCGTTCGGCTGCGTGCCGGTGGCGTCGGTCCAGTTCGGCGCGGTGGTCGACCAGACGCCGGTGCCGCCGCCCATCTGCGTAGCGGAGGCGAGGCCGTTGGCGTTCCAGAAGCTCAGGTTCGAGGTCGAGTTATCGATCAGGTTCACCTGGCCGAAGCTGGTCAGATACTGCAGCGTCAGCGGGTGGCCCGCCGGCGTCGTGCCGAGCACCAGACCGCCGTTGCTCGTGCTGAGCGTGCCACCGGTGCTGAAAAGATTGTAGACGCCGTTGGTCATGCCGCCGGCATCGACGACGTTGAGCGTGGCACCGTTGAGAGCGAGGTTGCCCGACACGACCACCTGGTCGCCCGAGCCCAGCCCACCGAACTCAGCCTGCAACGTGCTGCCCTGCTCGAGGGTGAGATTGCCGTCGACCGTCAGCGTTCCTACGGAATTGCCCGGCGACAACGTACCGCCCGAGAGGACGTCGACGTTCGTCGCGATGGTGCCGTGGCCGCCGAGCGTGCCACCGCCGTTGACCGTGACGCCGGCACCCGCGCCGCTCGGACCGCCAAGCACCGCCGTGCTGTTCGCCGCGCTGCCGACGATCAGGCTGCCGGCGCTGACCGTGGTGTTCCCCGTGAAGCCGCTGCCGTCGCCGTCGAACAACAGCTTGCCCGCGCCGTTCTTCACCAGCGCACCCGCGCCGCTGAGATCGCCCGTAAAGCTGACGTCATTGGAACGGTTGAACGACAGCGTGCCGTTGTCCACCACGTTGCCGGTAAGCGCACCGGTGGTCCCGCCACCACCGACGGCGAGTTCCGTCCCGGACTGGAGCGTGACGTTGCCGGTCGACGTGAGCGTACCGGTCAGCACCGAGCGGCCGGCCGACGACAACGCGAGGGACTGCACGTTGACCGTGCCGGTGATGTTGAGTGGTGTGGCGCCCGCAAGCGTCGCGTTCTGCGCCGTGAGGTTACCCAGCGTGGCGATGGCGTTATTGGTGCTCGCAAGGACGAAGTCGCCGGTCGTGCTGCCCGTCAGGGTCCCGACCACTACGCCGCCCGCGGTCTGCGTGACACTGTCACCGGTGAGCGTCAGCGTGCCCGTCGCCTGCAGATCGTTCTGCAGTGTGATGGCGGTGCCGGTCAGCGTGACATTGCCCGTGGCGCTGACCGGACCCACGGATAGCGCGCTGTTCGAAGCAATGGCGATATTGCGGCCCGTCGCGGTCAGCAGTCCGGCAAAGCGGTTGCCCGCGTTGGTCATCGTGATGTCATGACCGAGCGCGGTGAAGACACTGCTGCCACCGAGCGTGACCACGCCGCTGGCGGTGATCGTGCCACCGGCGGTGACGCTGAGGGCGTCCGTACCGGCGGTCACGCCATTGAAGCCGATGTTCGAGGCGCTGGAAAACAGCGTGGCGCCATCCAGCGTCACGCCGCTGACGTAGGTCTGCGCGCCGGTCGTCTGCACGGTGCCCGCGGTATGGGTACCGCCGGTGTGGCTCAGCGCCAGCGAGCCGGTGAGGTTGACGTTGTCCAGCGTCAGGCTGCCCACGCCCGTGCTACGGACGGTGCCCGTGCCGGTGAGGTCGCCACCGAGGTCGATCGAGCCGCCGTTGGTCGCGTTGAAGACGACGTCGGCCGTGCCGCCGTCGAGCGTGACGCCATTCAGTGATACGGCGGCATCCGCGACGATCGAGGCGCTCGCGTTACTGGCAAGCTCGATGGCGCCTTGAATCACGGTGCCCGCGTGCAGCCCCAGCACATTGCCGGCGCCGTTGAAGAGCACCGCCGATGCATGGCCGCCGGTGAACGCGCCACCCGCGAGGGTGCCGTAGTTCTCGATGTCGGCGCTGTCCTGGGTCACGATCGCGTTGCCCGCCGCGCCGTTGCCGGTCGCCGCACCACCGGCGATCGTGCCATTGTTGGTGACGTGCAATCCCGAGGCCAGCGCACGGATACCGGCGCCGGACGCGCCGCTGCCGCCCGACGCCGAATTGCCCCCACCGGCGGCGCCGCCCACGCCGCCTGTGATCGTGGCTCCATTGGCATTGGTGACCTTACCCGCCGTACCCGTGCTGAGTACGCCGTCGCCACCACCGCCACCACCGCCACCGACCGAGACGCCGGTGGTGCTGCCCGCGCCACCCGCGCCGCCGGCACCGCCCGTGATCGACTGCCCTGCTGACAGATTGAGAACGAAGCCGCTGGCGACGCCCGACACCAGACCGGCCCCACCGCCACCGCCCCCGGCCCCACCGGCAATCAGATCCTGCCCGCCACCATGGCCGCCCGCGCCGCCCGTGATGGTGGTAGCGGAAACGTTGTAGCTCGTCGCCGTGGTATAGACACCCGCGCCGCCACCGCCACCGCCACCCGGGGCATGGCCCGTGCTGCCATCCCCGCCGCGTCCGCCGACGATCACCGTGCCGGGCGCGCCTACCGCACCACCCGCGCCACCCACGCCTGTCGCCCCCTCGGGGTCGTCGATGCCTGACGCGCCCGAGCCACCCACGCCGTTATTCGCGGATGCGCCGTCGATCACGCTCGCGTCGAAGGACGAATCGACATGCGTCGCCTGCCCGCCCGTCCCGTTACCCGCGCCGCCCGCGCCCGAGAGGACCGTTCCGGCCGCCGCGGAGTTGCCGGAGCCGCCAGGCGCCGCGTTCTGCGCGAAGACCACGGCAGACGATAAGCAAAGGCCGGCTGCCGCCAACGCGCTGAACAGACGCGTCATCCGCGGCGGCGCGGCATTCGTGCCGTCCGCTGCGGCGCCCTCGCTCGACGAGAGTTCCGAAGCGACCTGGACAACGCGCAGGGCTCTGTTCCATACGAGACGGTAAGTGCGATTCATTCGATGTTCCCCTGGAGATATCGTGGCTGGCCTGGGCAGCACAACCGATGATTGTCGATCTTTGGAAACAGACACATGCGTCCGCCATCCATGCGGTGGCCTCCCTGATGTGCCTGTCAGAAACTGTGACGTAGTTCGCGAAGTGCGCTCACACGGGCACGCGCCAGCGGTCCACGTGCGTCGCAAAGAGATGCGCCTCGCACGGAGAAACGTCGCGATTCATGGATATGAGCTTTGGCGCGTGTGGAGCTTGCAGCCTGCGCCGCGCAATGGCGGCGGGGATCCCTGACCTTCAACAACTGACTGCTCCGTCCGGTGGCGCAAATGAGGTAGCCCATGGTTTTGGGCGGAAGAGAGGCTACCGGGAAGCGGTGCGGAATGTAAATAAGGAGTTGACGTTATCGATGTCGGAGAACCCGCATGCCGAGGCCGCGTCCGCGCATCGGCATAATCGCCGCCATCGGCCAGCCGCCAAAGAAGTCCGAGGTGATGGGCAAGGAAGTCTGGAACTATACGTTCACACGTATCGCCGCCATGCCGTTCCAGCCTAACGAGCACGAAGACGCCGTCTTCGAATTCGACAAGAAGGGCATTCTTCTCAATGCCTACAAGACGAGCGGAAGCGCGGGACAGAGCGGTAACGCGCTGCTGGATGCCGCGGGCATGTAAGTCGTTCACTGCCCGGTGAGCCGCGGCTCGCCGGGCAGCGATCAAAGCCGGTCAAAGCTTCCTGCGGCGATCACTCGTGCCCGCGCGAAATCCTTGCACGATGAATCCCATTGATTTCCGCCACCGCACGATTGCCTTCGTGTACGTGCATCAGAAGGATCTCACTGCTTTTCGTAAAGCGGTGACCGATCCGCACCCGATAGGACCTGGCGGCCCAGCTGAAAAAGCCCGTATGAAACGAGGCTTCGTCCAGGTCGCGCCACTTCACTCCACTGACGCCGCGGTTCCAGGGAAGGATGCCGCTGCGCACCCAGATGCCGTCGTCGTTGACGAAGAGGCGAACCTCTCTTGCCTCCATGACCGCGTAGACGAACCAGGCCAAAGCCAGCACCGCAAGGATCGACCGATACAGCACGGGGAGGAACCAGGCGATGACGAGCGCGGCAGCGAGGGTCACGACGGGACGAACATAGGCTACCCAGGACAGGCGGAACGCGGTTGCCGGGACACCGGTGTCGAAGCGTTCGATGTTGTCCATAACGAGGGTCCTGAGTGCGGGCAGGGAGAAACTTTAGCAGCAGGGCCTGCGCCGATCACTACGGATGTCAGGTATCGAAGCGCTCGCGCAGGCGGGCTATCGCTTCGATATTTGCCTTGGCGATATCGTGGAATCCCTCACTGATTTCCGCATGCTGACTAACACGCGTCCAATAGATCACAGCCCAGCGTGCAGCGCACAGCCAGTACGTCATATCCCCCGGACTCGGCACAGCGGGCTGGAAGACGCGGGGTGGTATGGCGCCATTTGAAGCAGGCCGATATAGCATAGGCAACATGTCGTAACTCGGTGTCACCGCCATTGGCAGCGTGTCATCGAAGAAGAACGAGAGGTTACCGAAGTGCATGTCGGTGTTGCCGATCAGCCGGCCGAACCACCAGCGCTGACGAACCTGCGCCAGCGATGCGTCGTCGATCCACCCAGCTTCATGCATGCGCCTGGCAGCAGTGACCCAGTCGTCGCGGTTGCCGTCGTGCGCATCGCTCCACGCCGCCAGACTGACGCAGCCTCGCCGCCCGTAGGCGCCTATGCGATCGAAGCGGGTCGCTTCAAGGCAAAGGCGTCCTTGCGACCAGATCAATTCGGTAGGCGCACTGGCGTTGCCTTGCTCGGCCAGGAGCTGGCCAGCCAGGTGCTCGCAGATCAGGAGATCAGCCCAGCGCTGTGCCGTAGCACCGGCTTCCACCGGCTCGGTGAACTTGACAATGACGTGGCGGGTGGCACCTTCCGCGTCGATCACCGTGGCTGTGAACTTGGGCTGCTCGCCTGCCGCCGATGATCCGACGGCTTCACCGGCGATGGCTACATTAGCCATGTCACCGTAACGAGACCATCGAGTCTCCTCGGCAACGACGTCGAACTCACTTTGCAATGCACGCTCGAGCGCAGCCTCGCCCAGAATGAAATTTCCCGGACCATCCTCGCCGTGACGGAGTAACGCCGTAAGTACCGCGTCGTTGTCCCAGAGCAGCACATCGGCGGGCAGTCCCAATTCGCGCGACCAGCGCTGCGCGAACTGGCGGCCAAGAAATCCTTGTGGCCGTTGGTCGTCGAGGAACCAGGGCACACCGGGAAACAGCCCATCGACGAACTCGTCGCGCAACCACACCGGAGTGGCCCCTGTCAGAAGACATCCGCCGCCGTGCAGCGCCGCAAGTAGGCCAAACTCGTGAGGTCGACCTTGCGCATCGACTCGGAAAAGCGGCCACTCGTGACCGAGACCCCGGACATCGCGCCGTGCTGCATAACGCGTACGCCTGGCTCGACCAAAACGCGTCACCTCCGCCCCACTGGTGTCGAGCAACCGGGAAATCGTCGGCTGGCTGACGCCGAGTGCCTCGCCCAGATCTCTCGCGCTAAGTGGCCCGCGCCGACGAAGCACGTTGATCAAGGTCTCGGTCATGGGCGCAGGCTTTGCCATCGCTGAATAGATACTTGAATAGATACTTTTTGTCAAAATCTCTATAAATCAATTAACTATAGACTTCATGCGTCCATATGTTGAATAGATTCTCAGAGGCTTGATGGCTGCACCTGGGCGAGTATCATCTTCGGCCTTTCCCCCGCGAGCCATTCGACAAACCGGTTGACCGAGCCACCCTCTTCAGACTCCCGCCCGACGATCGCGACATACCCCGTACGCACTACCCGGATATCCGCCAGCGGCGTCATCAGCCGTCCGTTGGCGACATCCATTTCCAGCATCGGCAAGGGCCCGATGCCGATACCCAGACCATCCTCGACGGCCTGACGGGTCACAAAGAAATGATCGAAGCGCTGGCGCGGAAGTCCTGCGAGGTGATGTACACCGGCGGCCTCGAGCCAGTCACGCCAGTCGCCCGGTCGTGTCTCCGTGGCGAACAGCGTGTGGCCCTGGATATCGGACGGTTTCAGCACGGGTTGGCGGGCAAACAAGGTGGGGCTCATGATCAGCGTATCGACGTCATCCAGCACGGGGACGACACGATGCTGAGGCAACAGGCGATCGCGCCCAGGCCCACGCCGAATCGTCACATCGACGCCGCCGCGCAGTTCCTCGAAGAGCGTCGATACCGTGGTGACAACGACTTCAGTGTCCGGATGCCCGGCGTGAAAGCGACCGAGCCGGGGGATCAGCCAGCGCATCGCGAAACTGGTCGGCGCGCTGACGCGCACGATGCGCCGTGCGCCTGGCTGTCCGCACGCCTCGGCCGCCACCACCAGGCGATCGAACGACAGGCCGATCTCGGCGGCGAACAGCCTCGCGGCCGGCGTCGCCACCATGCGGCGACCGTCCTTGACGAAGAGCTTCTGGCCCAGCCACGTTTCCAGCACCGCGATCTGCCGGCTGACGGCACCGTGAGTCACACCGAGTTCCGCCGCCGCGTCGGCGTAACTGTCCGTCTGGGCGGCGACTTCGAAGACCCGTAGAGCATGGAGAGGTGGCAGGTTGCGCATGGCTATCCGTGATTTATGCTCACGCATAAGGTGAGTCATGGTTGTCTTGTTGATTATTTCTCGCTTATCTAGCATAGCCGCATGGCAGCCTCGACCGACCTCCCCGTCACCTTCGACGGCGAACGCACGCCCCAAGCGCCCCGTTCGCGCAACCTGCTGGCCGCGTGCTTTACCCACGCACTGCATGACGGCTGTACCGACGGCCTCTATGCCTTTCTTCCCGTGTGGCAGGCGCAGTTCGGTCTGTCCTATGCGGCCCTGGCACTGGTGCGCGCGCTTTATTACGGCACCATGGGTGGCCTGCAGATTCCCGCCGATCGCGCCCTGCGTGGCGTCTCGGCCCGAGCCGCGCTGATACTTGCGACCGTCATCGCGGCCATGGGATTTCTGATCATGGCGCTACCCCTGGGCTTCGCGGGACTCTGCGTCGGCCTCGTCGTGGCAGGCGTGGGCTCGAGCATCCAGCATCCACGCGGTTCGATGCTCGTCACCGACAGCTACGGCGACGCATCGCGACGACCGCTGGGGATGTACAACTTTTCCGGCGACCTCGGTAAGGCCATCGTGCCGGCGCTCGTCGCGGTGACGTTGCCCGTGCTCGCCTGGCGCCCCGTGCTCGGGTTGATGGCGCTGCTCGGCATTGCTGTCGCGCTGGGACTGAGGTCCTGGGCGCCGAAGACTCCCGTGGTCGCACGCGCCAGGGTAAAGACGCAACGTGGTCACGGCCGTGGCGGCTTCGGCATCCTGACGACCATCGGTGCGCTGGATACGGCGACCCGCATGGGCTATCTGCTGTTCCTTCCGTTTCTGATTCATGCCAAGGGCGGCAACTCCCCGACCGTGGGCGTCGCGCTTGCTCTGCTCTTTATCGGTGGCGCGCTGGGCAAGGCGACCTGCGGATGGCTGGGTGAGCGACTGGGTGTGGTCGGGAGCGTCATCGTGACCGAGGTCGCCACGGCCGCGCTGATGGCCGCGACGCTGCTCACACCGCTGACACCGACGCTCATCGTGCTGCCCTTGCTCGGTGTCGTGCTCAATGGCACATCATCGGTGCTTTACGGGACCGTGCCGGAGCTCTCCGACGGTGACACCGGTCGCGCGTTCGCGGTCTTTTACACGAGCGTGGTCGTTTCGGGCGGCGCCGCGCCCATCCTGTACGGCGCCATCGCCGATCACAGCAATCAGACGATCGGCATCCTCGCCTCGGCCGCGACCGCCGCCCTGATTGCGCCGCTGGTGATGTTGCTGAAACCTCATCTGCGCGCCACCGCTTCCACGACATAAGGGTTCCGACCATGACTAACGATTCGCAGGCACCGCTCATCCTGATCACCGGCGGCAGCCGGGGCATCGGCGCGGCCACGGCACGACTGGCCGCCGCCCAGGGCTACGATGTGGCGATCACCTACGTCTCCGACGAGTCCGCGGCACTCGCCGTCGCAACCGATGTCGAAGCGGCCGGACGTCGCGCGCTGGCCGTGCGCGCGGACAGCGCCGATCCCGGGCAGATCGACGGGCTCTTCGCCGCGATCGACCGCGAGTTCGGCCGCATCGACGTGCTGGTTAACAATGCAGGCGTTCTCGCGCAGCAGTCCCGCCTGGAGGACCTGAGCTTCGAGCGGATGCAGCGCATTTTCGCAGTCAATGCGATTGGCCCCATCCTCTTCGCACAACACGCCATACGACGGATGTCGCATCGCCATGGCGGCCGGGGCGGTTCCGTCATCAACGTGTCGTCCGCATCCGCACGACTGGGCAGCCCGAACGAGTACGTCGACTACGCGGCATCCAAGGGTGCGCTCGAGACCTTCACCACTGGCTTTGCCAGGGAAGTCGCCGCCGAGGGCATCCGTGTCAACTGCGTGCGTCCCGGGCACATCTACACGGACATGCACGCCAGCGGTGGCGAGCCGGGACGAGTGGACCGCGTCAAGGAATCCATACCGATGAAGCGTGGCGGCCAGCCCGACGAGGTGGCGCGCGCGATCCTGTGGCTTGCAGGCGCCGAGGCCTCATTCATTACCGGCACCTTTCTGGACGTGACCGGCGGCAAGTAAGCCGCAGTGCGCGACACCAGATAGCGGCGTACCGGGCCGAATAGGCATACATGATCATTGCCCACCGCGTCGCCGCCTGAGTACCATCGACCTGGAACGCCCGGACCGTGCACGAAACCTTCGACACCCGGACGTCAGGGGAAGACATGGCGTTGAACAGATCAGGCGCAGGCCCATGAGCCGCCGCTGGAAACCCGTCCGCTCGCGCTGGAGCGACCCGCTCACCCAGGTGCGTTGGGATGACTTCGAGCGACGCGTCGCCGACTACTACCGTGGGCAAGGCTACCGGGTGGATCACTCCGGCACAGGTGTTGGCTACGCCATGGCCGATGGCGGTATCGACCTCAAGCTGTACCGCGACGGCGAATACATCGTCGTGCAGTGCAAGCACTGGAACACGGGACAGGTGCCGCATAACGCGGTGCATGAACTGATCGGCGTGATGCACACGGAAGGCGCACAGCGCGCCATCCTGATCTCCTCCGGCGAGTTCACCGATCACGCCATGCGTTCAGCGGCGAAGTTCATGCCGATCCAGCTGATCGGTGGTGCGGAGATACGGAGCATGCTCGGGCCGATCCCCGAGGTGGACATGCCGCCGCTGGATGACAGGCCGAGCTGGGTGACGGCCGGTCGTAAACGACCGCGGGTATCCGCGTCGGCGTCCGGCACGCCGATCATCGCCCTCCTCGCCGTCGTCGCGGTCCTGCTGATCAGTTACCTGTCCATCCCGCGCGTCCTGGACAACATGGGCAAGTCGATCATCCAGTCCACCTCACAGGGTGTCGCCAATGCACGCGCCGACGCCGCCGCGCCGACTCGTCATTTTGCGACTCGACCCAGCGACTACTACTCGTCCCGGCTCGCGACGCCACCGGCGGTGTCGCATCAAAGTTACGCAAACATGACCCGGCCCATCGCCACGTCCCGTCCGCCGATCACGAGACCCGACGGCACGCCGGTGTCCACCGGGTCGACGCCGACTTCCGACGCCGACATCGCGAACTGGCAGGCCGAGAACGCAAAGGCGATGAAGATCCTGGAGAAGACGACTCCCGAACTCGGCACCCAGTGACCTGAAAGCGAATCGGCGCGACCACCAAACGGTGGCGCCGGCAAAGTTCTCAGACGCCATGCCGCCGTTGTGACCAGGGCCCCAAGGTATTGCAAACCCACCGACCGCGGCATACAGTGAACCACATGGTTCACTATCAAGCCCGCCTCGATGCCACCTTCGCCGCCCTCTCCGACGTCACCCGACGCGGGGTGCTGGAGCAGCTTGGCCGTTCGGACGCCTCGGTCAGCGACCTCGCCCAACGTTTCCACATGACCCTTACCGGCATGGGCAAGCACGTCAGCATTCTGGAAGAGGCGGGGCTCGTGACCACGGAGAAGGTCGGGCGCGTGCGCACCTGCAAACTGGGGATGCGTCAGCTGGAAGAAGAAGCCGCCTGGATCGAGCGGCACCGCGAACTCTGGAGCGCGCGCTTCGACGCGCTGGATGAAATCGTCGACCACCTTAAACGCGAGGAGAAGGCCAATGGCAAGCGAAGGTAGTTCAGCCGCAAGCAAGCGCACCGCCGTGGAACGCAAAGGCGACCGCGAGCTCGTTGTGACGCGCACGTTCGATGCGCCGGTGCACCTCGTGTTCGAGGCGTGGCGCAACCCGGAGCTGTTCAAACGCTGGTGGATTCCGAAATCCGCCGGCATGTCGCTGGTTTCGGGCGACATGGACATCCGCACCGGCGGCACGTATCGCCTGGTGTTCAAACATCCGGCCTTCGATCAGCCGATGGCGTTCTTCGGTACGTACAAGGAAGTGACCGAGAACACGCGGCTCGTATGGACGAACGAAGAAAGCGACCAGGGCGCGCTGACCACCGTGACGTTCGAAGAAAAGGACGGCAAGACGCTGGTCACCCTGCACGAACTGTATCCGACGGAAGCGGCGCGCGACGAGGCGATCGCTGGCTCGGCGGAAGGCTTGCCGGAACAGTTTGCGCAGCTGGACGAGTTGCTCGCAGCGAGAGCGTGATCCGCCATTGCATGCGTTTTCAGTGGGTGATACCTATCGTCCGCATCCAGGCTTCGGCCAGTGCGGGCCATCCATTGATCGGCTGGTTCGTCGACCGCAGGCCAAACGCGTGCCCGCCCTGTGCATACAGGTGCATTTCCGCGGGCACGTGCTCCCTGGCCAGCGCGGCGTAGTAGACCAGCGACTGATGCACGCCGTCCGTGTAGTCGTCCTCCGCCTGGACAAGAAATGACGGCGGCACGTGGGCGTTGATCGGGAGATTGGGATTGGCTTTGTCGTCGTCCGTGGCGAGATGCCCCGGGTAGATCAGCATGGCGAAATCCGGCCTGGCACTCTCCTTATCGGCGCCATCCACCGGCGCGTATAGTTTGCGGTCGAAAACCGTGCTGATTTCCGCCACCAGAAAGCCACCCGCCGAAAAGCCCAGCACGCCGATCTTGTGCGGGTCGACCTTCCACTCCGCCGCATGCGAGCGCACCAGTCGCATGGTCCTTTGCGCATCCTGCAACGACGGCGTCGACAGCGCGCGGTTGTGCGGGCGGCAATCGCAAGCCGCCACATAGGGCAGACTCGGCACGCGATACTTCACCAGCACGCACGTGATGCCCCGGGACGTCAGCCAGTCGCATGCTTCGGTGCCCTCGAGATCCATGGCCAGAATCTCGAAGCCACCTCCCGGAAATACGACGACTGCAGCACCCGTATTCTCGCCTTTCGGTGTGTAGACCGTCATGGTGGGCTGCGACACGTTGCTGACGGTTACCATCGGTTTGCCGCCGAACGGCTTCGTGCTCGTCCTGACATATTCCGGACCGGGCATAGGCGTCGCCGCGGGCGGCGCTTCCGGCCACAACGGTATTTGCGTGTGTCCGGCGGTGGGCTGCCAGACATCGGTGCTTGCGTTTACGTTTGCGGCAAACGCGATAAGAAACAGGCTGATGATCCGGATGTTCACGACGTCCCCTCTCGTTTTTTCCGATTCTGGGCGCCGCCTCGGGTGAATGCCTGTCGGCTTTCTGGCTTTTACGAGGCGACGGGCGTGCGGGACAGCGTCTTCGATCCCCCATGCGGAGTATCAGCCCGGATGAATTGTCAGGAAGCGACCGAGAACAGGGAGCCGCTGGCGGATGGACGTGCTTAGCGGGGGATGTCCACTTGCGTCAGCCACGCCACCGTCCGCTCGACATCTTTCACCGAATGCCAGCCGTGCAACGCCACGCGCAGGTAGCCCTCGCGTGTACTCGTACCGATCTTCTGCTTCGCCGCTGCCGCGAGAAGCCGCTCGGCGCGATCGTCCTCGACACGAAACGACAAGGTCGGTCCGAGTCTGTCGGTTTCCAGCAAGCCCTGAAGACGCGTGACGTCGTGTGACCACTCCTCGTACGGAAGCAGTCGTTCCAGTAACAGCCGTTGCAACGCCATGACGTGCGCCTGGATAACGGGTGCCCCGCCACTGTCGAGCAACAGCTGTACGGAATGACCGAGCGCGCCACACGAAAGAATCGACGGGCTACCCGCCTCCAACCGGCGTCCGTCGCTCGCCCAGAGGTCGCCCTCATCCGCCTGCGTGCCCGACTGTGAGAACGCCGCGGGCGCGGACAGCCATGTACCGAGAGGCACCAACCGCTGGCGAAACGTCGGACGGGTCCACATCACGCCCTGCCCCTGCGTGCCGAGCAGGCCCTTGTGACCGCCACTGACGAAGGCATCCACATGCGTAAGCGAAGGGACCATCGTGCCAGCACCCTGGATACCGTCGACCACGAGATGCACGCCACGGGCGGCACAGCCCTGCCCCAGACGATCCAGATCGAGCCGTGTGCCGTCCTGAAAGCGGATCCATGACACCGACATCAGTCGCGTATGCGGTGTGATCGCATCGAGCAGGCGTTGCTCGGGCTCGATGCCGGCGGTGGGTGGTTCAGGGTTGGCGGCCAGCTGGTCTGGCCACAACTCCACCTCGCGGCAGACGACGCCGCGAGCTGATAGCGCCAGCCAGGGAAGGCGATTGCTCGAGAACTCCCCGGCGGGGATAAGCACCTCGTCACCCGATTGCCACGGATACCCCAGCGAGATCGCTTCCAGCCCGGCCGACGTGCAGGCGACGAGACTGATGTCGGCTTCGTCGACGGCGAAGAACGCCGCGCTCGCGTGACGCAGGCGCGCCTGGACGTCGAGGAAGTCTTCCTGCCAGCGTAAGTTCCAGGGCTCGAGTTCGGTTTCCAAGAGCTCACGTACACCGTCCGCCGCGACGCGAGGGATGGGGCCATCCTTGCAATGCGCCAGCCAGAGGACGTCGGCTGGCAGTTGCAGGGCATCCCGTGGGATCGGGGGGATGCCTGGCGCGGGGGACATGGCGGAATCCTTGCTGGCTCGGGACGGGGAATGTTACCTCGCCTCGGTAAGTTTAGTTCCGTACCCGAGGATCTGAAAATACGCGAACCGCAGCGTATCGCGCTCTACAAGGCCGTGGTGACCTTGTTGCGCGCCTTTGGCGGCATTGCAGACGAATTGGAAGCCGCTGGGTATACGCGCGGGAAGATCGACAACCTCAAGCAACTCCTGAAGCACTATGTGAACCTGCGCGAGATCATTCGCATGGCATCGGGTGCGGGAAAGATTCGTGTGGCAGCGCCGCAGGGAATGGCGCTGGAAACCATCCGGCTGTTTGTGGTATCCAAACTTGGCTGGATTCGTGCCCAGCAGCGCAAGCTGCAGTTACAGGAGCGCGAAGCGCCCAGGGAGTTCTTGAGCAAGGAAAGCCACTATCTGTGGGGAAAGCGCTACCTGCTTGAAGTCAGCCTTGCGCATGCGGCGCCCTCCGTGCGCGTGACCCCTCGAAAGCTGCATCTGCAGGTTCGTCCTGGAGCAGATCAATCGCGATGCGAACAGGTGCTGGACGCGTGGTACAGGCAGCAGCTGCGCGAGGCGGTACCCGCGCTGTTGAACAAGTGGGAGCCGTTACTGAAGGTAAAAGCAGCCCAGATATTCGTCCAACGGATGAAAACCAAATGGGGAAGCTGCACACCAGCGTCAGGCTACATCCGTCTCAACACGGACCTTGCCAAGAAACCACCGGAGTGCCTGGAGTACATCGTTGTGCATGAGCTGGTGCACTTGCTTGAGCCCACGCACAACGAGAGATTCATCGCGATGATGGATCTATATCTCCCTAATTGGCAGCACCTGAGAAGACAGTTGAACAGGCTTCCGGTCAGGCATGAGGACTGGCATTACTGACGGGCTACTCGATCAGCCTGATCGCGCGCGGGTCTCCGTCATGCGTAGCCATGGGAGGATGAGCGAGTCGCCATCTTCCAAGAAACTGGCGGCCCGGCCCTGGGCCATGGGGACGCCACCGTCGCGGGCGTGGATAGTCCGCCGCGGCCCATGGCAGTTAGATCGCCAAAGTTTGCGGCTCGGCTCGACTAAGAATCGAGCGCTCGCGGGATCGGCTTGGCGCCACGTGTGCGCTAGTCCACCCCCAGCCACGGGCGTCTTGCGGGCAAATGCTTATTCCTGCATGTCCCGTGCTCACCCTGCTAGATGAGGCATGCCCAGTAGCACTTTATGGGGGTGGTAATAGCGCTTTTATGGGCATCCCCACACGGCGGACTGTGACCTAACTAAAGGCGACAACTCACCCGCACTTCGAATACCCACAATTCAAACAAGTCTGGCACCCATCCATCAGCACCAGCGCCTGCGTATTGCACTTGACACAAAGGGTCGCGCCAGCCGGGAACCCGGAAGCATTGGTGTGTGAGGCGGCCTGGCTGTCGCCAGCAAGGCTGGCTCCTACAGAAGCAGCGGCAGCCGGGGTGGCCGATGCGACGGCAGCGGCCGGCTTCGCATTGGCGTTCTCATAAGCCGCACGCTTCTCAGCAATGAGCTTGCGCGTCGCCTCACTCATCTCGGGATCTTGGATCAGCCCGATCGACTTCATGTGCGTTTCGATCACGCCACCGATTTCGGCCACGATGCTGGGCATGTACACGCCGCCGGCCTTGAAGTAGCCGCCGCGGGGGTCGAAGACGGCCTTGAGCTCTTCGACGATGAACGTCACGTCGCCACCCTTGCGGAAGACGGCGGACAGGATTCGGGTGAGCGCCACGATCCACTGGAAGTGGTCCATGTTCTTCGAGTTGATGAAGAGCTCGAAGGGGCGGCGCTGTTCGTGCTGGGT
>Ga0182005_1000044_pt1 | contig 139973 bp, 123 predicted proteins | sample Sormic07211103_1_FD_123021 | JGI IMG/M metagenome (GOLD analysis project Ga0182005, IMG submission 123021) | Rhizosphere microbial communities from Sorghum bicolor, Mead, Nebraska, USA - 072115-103_1 MetaG | ecosystem: Host-associated > Plants > Roots > Rhizosphere | place: USA: Nebraska... | reverse complement strand
GTTGACCATGGCTATGCCAAATACTAAGGCATTCTCACGCGTGCCGCTTCCCGGCGGCACTCCCCTCAACGGTTACCGGGCCGTCTGCCGATCTCGCAGACACGGTTGAAGAACCGCGGCGCCTGCCGTTGTCAGTTGAGTTTTTTCTTGCCGTAGCTATCCGGCGCGTTGCCGTGTGGCCGCAAGACAGCGACTGGCGTTGCGAACCACTTCTTGAACACACCCCCCGGCGTCCGGTCACGGACAGGCCGATGAGGCTCATCGTGCGAGCGATGGTGGCACGCCTTTGCGTTTTGGCGTGCCACAACTCAGGGCGGAGTGAATCGCCAGCAGGGCTGGCTCCTACCAGAGCGATGTCACCGCAATATGCGGCAGATTAAGGAGGTATCGATAGAAAAGTACCGAGCGGTTGGTGAGGGGAGTTTTCGCGTTGACCCCGAGGCGAGTGTCAACGCGCTGTTGAACGATGCTACCGAGTTGTTGCAGTACGCGCGGGCCATTACCGATTTGCTTGTGGAGTCGTTACAGGAGGACGAGATTCCTGAGCGGCGGCGCACGTTGCTTGCGCTCGGTGGCGTCGGTACGTTGATTACGACGGGTGCGCAGTGCGCATCGCGGGCGCACGCGAAGATGGAGTGGGACAGAGTCTGAGCAGGAACACATGGAGGTTCGAGTTACGGAGCGTGCCTCGCGATCTTTAGAAGAGGAGAAATCAATGGCTTGGATGCGAACTGCCTAATACACGTATAAACAGATCAAATATTTCATTTGGCAGAGCAAGAGAATGGATTTGCTCAGACGATAATGCGGTCGCAGGGGATCAATGGAGATGATCATGAATGATTTAAGCAAACTCGCTGATTTCACGATTGCCAATAGGCTAATTGTTGGTCGTCCCCTATCGATGAGCAGTAAAGAGCTAACTGTCTATCTAGAGAGCGTTGCTCGAGAGTTGGTTGGGCAGCCCGTAGATGCGCGGATTGACAGCGTAAGTTTTGAGGAGGACCAATATGAGGATGTGATAAAAGAATGCCAGGAGACGCTTCCTTCGATGTACGCGAGCCTTCGAAGTGACGGATCAATCATGCCTCCATACTGGCCAGCGGTTGAGCTCGCCTGCGGAGGAGTCGAGCGGATTGGTGGTATGAAACCTGCTGAACGCTTGGAGGAAATTGCGCGGCTTGTTCTTTACTACGCAGTGAGTGCTCGCGTCTTTCTCACTGACGCGAATGCCGTGCTACTGGTCGCCGAAGCCTTGCCGAAAACCTACCAAGATGTCCCGGACTATGCGGGTGGCCGGTCTAAAATTGATGTTCCCACCGTTGCAGCCAAGAGTGCTTCAAAGTTGCGTGAACAGGTTGACCATGTGAATGAATTCATCGATAGCTATTTTTCTGGAACAACACTGATGGAACAGCGTTTGGAACACTGATCTAAGAGCATTCGCCAACAGGGTTGGCTCCCGCTAGAGAAAAAAAGCCGCCCGTGGGAGCAGGCGGCGATTCCGGGGAGATTTGCAAGGCGGCGCGTCCGGGAGGAACGCGCGCCCTGTCTTCTTGTGGTGGAGCTTAAAGCGAGAAGTCGTACTCGGCCGACAGCTGCACGTAACGCGGCTGCTGGAAGCTGGTCGGGATCTTGTACGTGGTGTCGGACAGCGAATTGCCGTTGTTGTCCTCACCCACTTCGTTGATCGAGGTGGTGTGCTGCTTGTTGAAGATGTTGAACACGTTGGCCGAGATCGTCACGCCCTTCGCCCATTCCGGCTTATAGGTCGCGTTGAGGTCGATGTTCCAGTACGTCGGCGTGCGACCCACCGAGCCACGCTTCACGACCATGCCGCTGCAGTAGAGGTAAGCGCCGCCACCGTAGCCACCGATGGTGCCGTCGATCGGGTTCAGGCCGTAGCAGTTTTCCGGACGACCGGTCTGCAGGATGCCGTTCGCGCCGACGAGCCACTGGTTGTTGATCTGCCAGGCGCCATAGATCTTGAAGGTGTGCTTGCGATCGTTCGGGAGGTAACCGTTCGAGCCGGCCATGATCTCCGGATAATCGAACAGCTCGGTCGTGCCGGTGTCGGCCTGGCCGTTGGACGAGTCGACGCCACCTTCCGAGTTGCCACGGGTGTGCGACCACACGTACGACGCCTTCATGTACCAGGTGTTGTCGAAGTTGCGCTCGGCGGTCAGCTGCATCGCCATGTACGAGCGCTTGTAGCTGGGCTCGCCCACGGCCGAGCCCGGCAGGTGGATGTCGTACGGCGTACCGGTCGCATCGACCGGCGTGCGCAGGGTCACCGAGCTGCCCGGGTTGAAGATGTAGCAACCCGGTACGTTCGCCGCCGCCGGCGACAGGCTGGTGGTGTCGAGGTTCAGGCCGTACTGCGCATTGGCGGCCGCGGCGATCGGACGGAAGTCGCAGGAGTCGTCGATGCCCGTGAGGATCTTCCGGTAGATCGCCTTGGCGCCGAACGTCCAGTCGGCCACCTGCTGTTCGGCACCGAGGATGAACTCGCGCTGCTTGAACGGCTTCAGGTCCTTGGTGGCGACGGCGCCCGGGTTCGGCACGACACCGGCTTCGCCGTTGGCGTACTGGGTCACGGCACGTGCCGGGTTGGCGGCCGCGTAGGCGTCGGAGACCGGACCCAGGCCCGTCGGCGCGCCGGTGACCGGATCGATACCCGTGTAGCTGAAATAGCGGATCTGGTACAGCGAGGCGGCCGCGCCGCGCAGGGCCACGTTGCCGTCCAGCGGCAGCGAGTAGTCGCCGGCGCTGCCGTAGACCTTCAGCGTGGAGTCGCCGTGGACGTCCCACGAGAAGCCGAGTCGCGGCTGCCAGCTGTGCACCTGGCTGACATAGGTCTGGCCGAGGCTGTTGGTGTTGTTGAAGCCATCGTTACGCACGCCGATACGTGCGACGAAGTTGTCCGTGATGTGCCAGTTGTCCTGCAGGTAGTAGGACTTCTGCGTGATGCCGACCTTCGCGCCCGTGGCGAACACCGCCTGCTTGACCACGTTATCCGCCGGGTCGATGCCCGGGGTATGACCCAGGATGTCTTCGGGGATCGGCTGGTACGTGTAGATCGAGCCGCCCTCGTACGCCGTACCCGTGTCGGTGGTGAAATGGTCGCGTGCCCAGCCGGCCTTCAGCTCGTGATCGCCGATGTGATATTCGAAGTCGATGCGACCGGCATTGCGCTTGTCTTCGCCATTCGGCGTGGTGAGTTCGCCCGCGGAGGTGAACGAGCAATGCGGTGCGGCAGGCACCGAGCCGGCCACGACCGGCGAGCGCTGGTCGACGATCGTCGGGCAGCCCGGCGAGTTGACGGCGTTATAGATGTCGCCATCGTACTCTTCGACCGTGCCATCGGCGGTGGTGGCGCGCTCGACGCGCTTGTTGGTGCTCTTGCCGTACTGCGCAGAGATCGTGAAGTCATCCGTGATGTAGCTGGTGTACTTCAGGATGTTGTTCATGCCGCCGGTCTTGTCGTACTGCTGACCGAGGTAGTCGCCACGATGCGGCTGGCCGTTTTCGTCGTAGTTGTAGCCGTAGATGCTCTGCTGCGTGGTGCTCGTGTCGCTGAAGCCGGTGTATTCGAGGATGTTGCTCTCGTTGATGTTCCAGTCGAGCTTGACCAGGTAGCGCGGGTCCTTGATCGTGGTCTTGTTGAAGCTGCCGCCACCGGTGGCGTCGCCATAATGCTCGTCCGCCGTGCGCGTACCGCCGACGAGGGCGAACATGAACAGCTTGTCCTTGATCAGCGGGCCGCCGAGCCAGGCGTTCCAGCGCTGGCCGAAGTCGGTCGCGTTGCCGCTGCCGTTGTTACCGATCACGTAGTTGCTGTTGTGGCGGTTGTTCTGGTTGAGCGCGCCGTTCTGCAGGTAGATATTCGGCTGGTTGGCCTGCAGCTGGTACGGGTTCCAGGTGAAGTCGATACCGCCCTTCCACTCGTTGGTACCGCGCTTGGTGTTGACCGAGATCACGCCGCCGGTGGAGTTGCCGTACTCGGCGCCGTAACCGCCGTCCTGGATCTCTTCCTGGTCGATGGCCTCGAACGGCACCTGCGCGTAGGTCAGGCTCTGGAAGAAGTTGGTGACGTTGAAACCGTTGACGTAATAGCTGTTCTCGGCAACCGAAGCGCCGCCGAACGAGGCCAGGTTGCCGAAGGCGCTGTCGCCCTTAGTCGCGCCCGGCGCGAGAAGCGCCACGGCCGTCTGGTTACGAGCCAGCGGCAGCTGCTTGATCTGTTCGGCCGTCATCACCGTGTTGGTCTGACTGGACGTGATGTCGATCGGCGGCAGCGCGTTGGCCGTCACCGAGACAGTGGTCAGGTCCTGTGCGCCAGCGGCGGCCGCGGGTGCGGCGAGGTTGAGGTTGAAGCCCTGGCCCGCGACGATGGTGATCGTGCGCGTCGTGCTCTGACCGCCGGTGGTCGAGGTGATCTTGTAATCGCCCGGCGGCAGCGACGAAATGTTGAAGCGGCCGTCGCTACCGACGGTGGCGCTGCGGCTGAGGCCGCTGCCGTTGTTGACGGCGGTGACCTGGGCACCGGCGTCCGCCGTGCCGTAGACACCGCCGACGGTGCTCTGTGCGAACGACGCGGCGCTGACGATGCCGAGCCCGACCGCGATGGCGAGCGAAAGCGAACGCCGCCGTGAGCGGTCCGATGAATGACGCAGCTGCATGTAGATCTCCCCGGCCACTGGCCAAATGCTTCAAGCCGCGCCGCCGTCGGCAGAGGGCGGTCGCGGAGTCGTGACTCAATCGAAATGGCCGTCCGGGCCCCTTGGTGGTGTCGACATCCTCCGCATCGAAACACCGCATGTGCGACTTAACGAAACCGCAACAAGCACGGCGAAGCTAAGGCGCAGCGAGGGATGCACTCAAGGGGAGTTGCATGAACGAAATACCTTGCCCCGCTTGTGCGCGGTCGAATCGCAAGGGTCTTGTGCGTGCGCAAAAACATGCATCCGCGTCCGGGCGGGCGTTCGTCCGTGTACGCACGTAAGAACACGTCGACGACGTTATCGCGTGGATGAAACAAGTTTCATCAAAGCAGAATTCTGCGTAAGCCTTGCGAGGCGTTTTCAGCTTTCAACCGGCTTTCAGTCGGCTTCCATATAAAAAAAGGCCGCTCGGGAAGAGCGGCCAATATCCGGGGAAACTGCTTCTTTTGTTGTTATGTCGTTATCGAATCAGAGCGTGAAGTCGTAACGCGCGCCGAGGCGGACGTAACGCGGGTCCTGGAAGGAACGTGCGCGCTTGTACTGCGGGTTGGGGAGACCGGATGCCGTCTCGCCCGTCTCGTACACCTGCGTCACTTCCTGCTTGCCGAGCAGGTTGAATACGTCGACGGTGAAGGACAGCTTGTGTTCGGCGAATGCCGGCTTCCAGGCTGCGCTCACGTCCATCGTGTACGTCCACGGCGTACGGCCCCTGGATCCGCGCGGCGAAGGTTCGCCGTTGCACCAGAAGTAGTTGGCACCATAGCCGTACGGATCGCCACCCACGGAAAGGGGACGGGTCCCCAGGCAGCTGATCGGTGCGCCCGAACTCACGCGGGTAACGGTCGAGAACTGCCAATCGTCAGAGAGTACGTAGGTGCCGTACACACGGAGCTGATGCTTGTGATCGTTCGGCAGATCGCCGTTGGTGTTTTCCATGATCGCCGGGAAGTCCCAGCTTTCCGTGGTGGACACGTCGGCCTGCACGATGTTCGAGTCCAGCTGGCCCTCGGAGTTACCGTAGCTGCGCGAGTACGTGTAGTCGATCTTGCCGTACCACTTGTCGGCGAACTGATGCTCCGCGTACAGGTCGAGCATGTAATAGGAGCGCTTCGGCTTCGGCTCGCCGATGTCCTTGGCGGATAGCGGAATGTCGAGATACTGACCGTCGGACGGCGAAACCACGAAGGTATTCGCGCGGCCCGGGTTGTACAGCCAGCAGCCCGTGCTGCGGGCGATACCGGCAGCCACCTGATCGCCGAGTCCGTTGGCATCGCCCCAGGCCTGAAGCGGTGCGGAATCGCAGGTGTCGTCGATCAGGCTGCGCAGTTTGCGGTACATGGCCTTTGCGCCGACGACCCACGTGTCCCCGAGCTGCTTGTCGAAGCCTGCGATGTACTCGTCCTGGTAGTACGAATGCAGCTGGCGGGACGATACCGTTTTGGCATCGGGCGGCGTGCCATTCGCGCCATTCAGGTAATAGGTGCCGGAATAGGCGCCTGTGCCGAGACCGGTCGGTATGCCCGTTGTCGGATCGATACCCGTGAAGCTGTAGATGTTGGATGGGTACGTCGAGGGGCCGGCGCCACGAACCGCCACCGACGTCGGCAGCCCGAGATGGTAGCGACCGGCATTGGCGTACACCTTCAGTGAACTGTCACCGTACACGTCCCATGAAACGCCCAGGCGGGGATCGAGCTGATGACGCGAGCGCGCGTAGGCCTGGCCGAGGCCGTTGTAGTTCGAGAACTGCTCATTGCGCAGGCCGACGTACGAGTGCCAGCGGTCGGTGATCTGCCAGTTGTCCTCGACGAATTGCGAGCGTTGATTGGTCCGCGCCGAAGCGCCCGTCGAAAGGGCGGTGGATTCGACGTAGTAGCCGTTGGGGAAGTTCGCCGGGTTGTACAGGCTCGGGTCGAGGCCCAGATTGATGAGCCGCTGCTGGATGGAGCTTCCATCACCGACATCGTTGTAGGTGTAGGAAGTGCCGCCCACCGGCACGGCGCCCCACGTCGCGCGAAGCACGTAGTTGTCGACGCCGGCGCGCAGATCGTGGTCTCCGACCCGCCATTCGATGTTCGCACTCCAGCCCTTCGTGCTGTCCTTCGAACCCGGATAGAGAATCGTGCTCGAGCCTACCGTGCAACCCGTCTGCTTGTTGCTGGCGAACTCCACTCGCGCGTCGGTGATGGAGGGACATGCGATGCCGGAAGCGCCATTGATATCCTGCTCATGATCGGAATGCGCTCTGCCGTACATGCCGTTGATCGTGAGATCGTCAGTAAGGTAGCCGGTGTAGTGAGCGATGTAGGTATCGCCGCCTGGCGTGCCGTTTGTCTGCGTTCCGTTGTAGTTCTTGGTGTACTGGTGACCGAGATACGCGCCCTGGCCGGTCTGGTAGCTGTAGCCGAAGATCGATGCATCCGTCGTTTCGCTGTCGCCGATGCCGGTCAGCTCGAGGATGTTGTTGTCGGTGATGTTCCAGTCCAGCTTGGTCAGCCAACGCGTGGTTTTGGCCGTGTCGCGTTCCTGGTCGCTGACCGTGTTCGGGCCGGTGTAGTCGCCCGTCTGCTTGATCCAGTCCGCCGCGGCGAAGATGAAGAGCTTGTCCTTGACCAGTGCGCCGCCGATGGACCCGGAATACTGCAGGTTGTCCTGATTGCGCTGGACATAGGGGTTGCCCTTCTGGAACAGCGTGCCATCCGTCTGGTAAATGCTGCGCGGCGTCTGTTGCAGGCTGGAGGGCGACCACAGGACCTGGATGTCGCCCTTCCACTCGTTCGTGCCGCGCTTCGATACGACGTTGATCACGCCACCGGTCGAGCGGCCGTACTCCGCACCGTAACCACCGATCAGCACCTGCTCCTGATCGATCGCGTCGTAGGGCAGCTGGCGCGAGCTGACGCCGGTCAGCGGATTGGTGACCTGAAAACCGTTGATGTAGTAAGCGTTCTCGGAAGCGGACGAGCCGCCGAACGAAAGCGCGTTGCCGTAGCCGCGTGCCGCGGGCGTGGTGCCCGGGGCGAGCAGGGCGACCGAGCTGATCGACGTGCGCGCGATGGGCAGCTTGGACAGCTGATCGGCGGTGAGCACCGTGCGCGAGTCGACCGAGCTGACGTCGATGCTCGGCAGCGCGTTGGCGGTGACCTGCACGCCGCCGAGGCTGGTCGCATCGCTGCCCGCCGGCGCGGCTGAGAATGAAGCGTCGGTACCCTGGCTGATCTGGGTCTGTACGCCCTTGTGCGAATCGACGGTCGTGCCAGCGTGTATCAGAGTGACGTCGTAAGTGCCGATCGGCAGCGAGTTGGCGCGATAGCGACCGCCCGAATCGACGGTGATATCGCGGCGCAGGCCGGTGTCCTTGCTTTCGATATGGACGACATCGCCCGGTGTGGCGGAGCCGAAAATCGAGCCGGTGGCGTTGCTCTGTGCGAGCGCTCCACCGGCGGCGCCGGCGGTGACCGCGAAGGCGACGGCAAGGGCGAGCTTGCGGCGTGCCGGGGCGGTGGAACGGGTGTGGTGCTGCATGAAAACGACCCTCCTGATGTAACGCATGACGAAAACCGGGACAAGAAACCCCATACCCACGCGGCACGTGGGCAGGCCGCCTTTTCGAGGCGGTGGAATCACCGGAATGGAAAGAATGGTTGTTCGGCCGTACGCCTCTTAGCGGGCGCGCGGCGTCACGTCGTCAATCGAAAAGGGGTGCGAGCGAGCGCGTGTGGTGCATGTCGGTTCTCCCCAAAGAACTGCAAATGTCGTCCCTGACCGCAAGTCGCGGCCCCTCGCTACATCCCCGCGAGGCGGCCCGGCGACGGCGCTGATCCCAGCGCGTGAAAATAACGTAAACCCCTAATAACTATGGGAACAATAGGAATAAATCCTAAGCAGGTATTTGCGGGGGAAGGTGTTTTTTTGCGCCTTTCCGCGGGCTTTCAGGAGCCTTTCGACGGCCGCTGTTCGTGCGGGCGGAAGAGCGTGCGAAATGGCCTTCCGTTCATCGCCTGTTAGACGATGACGCTTGCCTGAAATCCGCACCATCGCTAGCTTTCCCTGATGTCTTTAGTCATCACCATCCTCATCCTCCTTCTCGTCATCGCGCTTTCCGGCGCGATCGTTCGTGTCCTTCCGATCCGCTTGCCGCTACCGCTGATCCAGATCGCGTTAGGGGCGCTGCTCGCACGTCCTTTCGGCCTGCATGTGGAGTTCGACCACGAGCTGTTCTTCCTGCTGTTCATTCCGCCGCTTCTGTTCGCCGACGGGTGGCGCATTCCGAAACGCGAACTGTTCCTCCTGCGCGGCCCGATCCTCGCCCTGGCGATCGGTCTGGTCTTCTTCACCATCGTCGGGGTCGGCTACTTCGTCCACTGGATGATTCCGACGGTGCCTCTGGCGGTAGCGTTCGCGCTGGCCGCCGTGCTGTCGCCTACCGATGCCGTGGCCGTTTCCTCGATCAGCGGTGAGTCGCCGATTCCGCCGCGCCTGATGCATATCCTCTCCGGCGAAGCCCTGCTCAACGATGCATCCGGTCTGGTGGCGCTGCAGTTCGCTATCGCCGCCGAGATGACCGGCAAGTTTTCGCTGATATCCGCCACGGGCGACTTCGTGGTGATGGCCCTGGGTGGCCTCGCGGCGGGCGTGCTCGTGGGCCTCGGCTTCGGTCTGTTCCGTCGCCGGCTGGTGCGCTGGAGTGGCGAAGTGGATCCGGCGGCCCAGGTGGCTTTGCTGCTTTTGCTGCCTTTCGCGGCTTATCTGCTGGCCGAGCACTTCGGTGTCTCCGGCATCCTCGCCGCCGTGGCGGCGGGCATGAGCATGAACTACACCGACGTGATGAAGGGTGGCTACGTCGCCACGCGCATGCAGAGCCGGGCCGTCTGGGAGATGGTGGAGTTCACCTTCAACGGCATCATTTTCCTGCTGCTGGGATTGCAGCTTCCCGCCATCGTCGACGGGGCGAAGGTCGATATCGCGCAGGCGGGCGGTGGTCCGCTGTGGCATCTCGCCGCCTATGTCGTGGCGATCACCCTGGCGCTGGTGTTGCTTCGTTTCATCTGGGTGTGGGTGTCGTTGCGCTTCGTATTCATGCGCGCGCTGCACCGTGGCGAGAAGCGCCCCCCGGTGGGCACGCGGCTGGTATGGACGACGGCGCTGGCCGGCGTGCGTGGCGCCATCACACTGGCGGGTGTGCTCTCCCTCCCACTGATGAAGAGCGAAAACATCCCGTTCCCGACGCGCGACCTGATGATCTTTCTCGCCTCGGGCGTGATTCTCTGCACGCTGGTGTTCGGCGCGATCGGGCTACCGCTCTCGGTCAAGGGTCTGAAACTGCCTGGCGAGGATCCGCGCGTGCGGGAAGAGCGCAAGGCGCGTGCCCTGGCGGCGGAGGCGGCGATTCGCAGCATCGAGAAGGAGCAGCAGCGTGTGCAGGAGGGTGGCGACGAGAACGCCATCGCGCTGGCCTCACGCATCGCGGCACGCGTCATGGGCGATTACCAGCAGCGCCTCGAAGCGGCGGGCGAGGAAGGCGACGTCCCGGAGAAGGCCCGTGCGGAGGCGGGTACCGAGCGCGTGATGCGTCTCGCCGCACTGCGTGCCGAACGGCGCGAGCTCCACGAGCTGCGCCGCAACCACACGATCAACGACGAAACGCTGCGCAATCTGGTCCGCGAGGTGGACCTGGCCGAGGCGTCGCTCACCGGGCTGCATTCCGGTTGAGCGGACGCCGGCCCGCGTTTCAGAGGCCGAAGAACAGCTCGCTGGTCCTGACGCTGGATGCGGTCAGGGCCTCCTTCGACTCGCCCCGGTCTTTCGCTACCTCGTCGCGGATATGCGCAAGGTACATCGGTTCGTTACGGCGGTCCTTCGGCATGGGGCGGATGGTCCGCGGCAGCAGGTAGGGCGAGTCGGTCTCGAGCATGAGCCGGTCCGCCGGAATCAGCTTGACCAGCTCGCGCAGGTGCGCGCCTCGGCGTTCATCGCAGATCCATCCCGTGATGCCGATATGGCAGTCGAGTTCGAGGTAGTCGCGCAGCGCGTCGCCGGTGTCGGTGAAGCAGTGGACGACCGCGGCCGGCACCCGGTGACGGTAGCGCTTCAGGATGGCGAGGAAGTCGTGGTGAGCATCGCGCTGGTGCAGGAAGAGCGGCTTGCCGACCTCCACCGCGATGGCGAGCTGCCGCTCGAATACCTCGCGCTGGACCTCGCGCGGCGAATAGTCGCGGTTGTAGTCGAGCCCCGTCTCGCCAACCGCACGAACCTCCGGCTCGCGCGCCCATTGGCGAAGGAGGGCGTCGGTCGCGTCGTCATAGTCGATGGCGTGATGCGGGTGCACGCCGGCGGTGGCGAAAAGCCGGCCGCCGCTGGCCTTCGCCATGGCCAGGGCGTGCTCGCTTCCCTCGCGTGACGCTCCCGTTACCACCATCCGGCCGACCCCATGGGCGCTGGCACGGGCAAGCATGTCATCAAAATCCTGCCGGAACGATTCGTGGGTGAGGTTGGCGCCGATGTCGATCAAGTCCATGAATTGGTTCGCTTTGGTGCATGTGTTTGAATACGGCGCGCGCGTGTTATTCCCGCGCAAGGCCATGAATTGACAAGCATATGGACGTCCGATCCTGGCTATCCCGGGGTTTCCCGCCTAGGCCGTTCGGATGATGTCCGTCATCGCGTCAAATTATTGACGTTCGTATTTTCCTACTGCTAGGTTCCCCAGACGGTCCTCATGAAGAGGGCGCAGAGGGAGTTCAGAAGGATCTCAAAAAAACCTTTTTTCAGGGGACGTCCCGGAGACGTCAAAAAGGAAGGGGGCCGGCAAGCGGTCGCCTGCAGCAATACCACGGGCAGAGGGTAGTGCAGATGGTAAATCGGATCGCCGCGGGGACGTTCGTCGCCTCGCTCCTCCTGGGCATCGCGCCCGGGATCTTCGCAACCGGGGCGGATGCGCCCAGAGCGACTTTCGACGTCAGCAGCCTGCGTGCGCCAGGCGGCTACGATCGTTTCATCGTCACCTACCGTGACGGCACCACCGAACGCGTCAGCGCTTCCGCGGCGGCACAGTCCGTCGGTGCGGCACTCTCGCGTACCGCAGGGACATCCAGCCAGCTGCGTGCCGGCAAGGGCGCCGCGATCCAGGCCGTCTACGGACGCAAACTGGCCACAGGTTCCGACCTGATACGCACGTCGCGCAAGCTGACGCGCACCGAGGCGGACACGCTGATCCGGCAGATCGCCGCCGACCCGGCGGTGAAGCACGTCGAGCCGGACGCGATGATGCAGAAGATCGATGACATTCGTGCGACGGATGTCACCCCGGTCGTCGTCAACGACCCGTACTACGCCGGCTACCAGTGGCATTTCCGGCCGCCGACCGGCACCGCCGAGAAGATCGGTTCCGACGCCACCAGCTACGCCAATCGCGGCGGCAGCAACGTGGCCAATGCGTGGAACCTCGCGGATGGCACCGGCGTGACCGTCGCCGTGCTGGACACCGGCATCACGCAGCATCCCGACATCGACCTGTCGCTCGCCGACGCGGGTTACGACTTCATCTCCGACGGCTTCGTCTCCGGACGCAGCACGGATGCGCGTGCGCCCGGTGGCTGGGACACCGGCGACTGGACCACCGAGGACAAGTACCTGCTGGCCAACGGCGGGTGCATCGATCCGTCGGCGGGCGACGAGCAGGAGGATTCCAGCTGGCACGGCACGCACGTGTCCGGAACGATCGCCGAACTCAGCAACAACGCCACCGGCATGGCCGGCATCGCGTACAAGGCGAAAGTCCTGCCGGTCCGCGTGCTCGGCCACTGCGGCGGCTACACCTCCGACATCGCCGATGCGATCGTCTGGGCGTCGGGCGGCCACGTCGACGGCGTGCCGGACAATACGCATCCCGCGCAGGTCATCAACATGAGCCTGGGCGGCGGCGGTTCCTGCGCGGACGACGCGGTGACCTCGGATGCCATCGCCTCGGCGATCTCGCGTGGTACGACCGTGGTGGTCGCGGCGGGTAACTCGGGTGCGGACGCGACGAACTACTCGCCCGCCAGCTGCCCCGGTGCGCTCACCGTGGCTTCCAACGGCATCGCGGGCAAGCGCGCCTACTACTCGAACTACGGCAGCAAGGTCGCCCTGTCGGCACCGGGTGGTGGCATCTACGCCAACGACGGCACGACGGGTTCGCCGGTACAGGCCGGTTTCATCTGGTCGGCGATCAACAACGGCACGCATGAGCCGACCACCGCCGCTTACGGCGGCATGGCTGGCACGTCGCAGGCCACACCGCACGTCGCGGGCTCCGTCGCGCTGATCCTGTCGGCGACCAGGGCCGCCGGTGTGGCGACGCCGACGCCGGCCGAGATCCGCACGCTGCTGACCTCGACCGCGACGCCATTCCCGGTTACACCGGACAAGGCGATCGGTGCCGGCATCCTCGATGCCTACGCCGCCGTCAACAAGGCGCTGGGCAATGACGCGCCTGGCGAGCCGGGCGACGGCGACGCCACCGCGCTCAGCAACGGCGTCGCGCTGACCGGTCAGACCGGCCGTGCGAACGGCACGCTGGTCTATCGCATCGATGTGCCGGCGGGTGCGCGGTCGCTGGCGCTGCGCAGCTTCGGCGGCAGCGGCGATGTGTCGCTCTACGTGAAAAACGGCGAAGCCGCTTCGTCGACCGCGTACGACTACCGGTCGGTGAAGCCGTCCACGAACAACGAAGCGGTGACGGTCGCCCGTCCCGCGGCGGGTACCTGGTACGTGACCGTGGTGGGGGTGAAGGATTTCGCCAACGTCACGGTGCAAGCGAGTTTCACCGCGCCATGAGTAACGACCCACCGACGCGCGATGCGTCGGTGGGTCCGGATTGGCGTTGAGGGGAACGTCGAATCCTGGGGTGTTTACGCCGGCGAGGGGGTCTTCGCCGGTGGGCGTGCAGGGAGGGGTCCCGGCGCCGCACTAGGGAGGTATCGGTAATGAATTCACGAACACTGGCACAGGCTCTGGGCCTGGTGCTGACGGGCATCTTCACCGTGGCGACAGCGGCGCAGGCCGCTGAAACGCCGCAGGTCACCGCGCCGCAGACCGTCATGGTCCAGGGCGTGCAGGTGGCCATCGATCCTTCGACCGGCCGCCTCCGCGAGCCCACCGCCGCCGAGCGCGCGGCGTTGTCGAAGGCCTTCCAGGTCAACGCGGGCAAGTCGGCATCGCTCAGCGCGCGACCGCGCACCGCCGCCGATGCGAAGTCGACGTTCCGTACGGTCAGCCTCGGTAATGGCGTTCACGCCAGGGCCGTGCGCGTTCCGCAGGAGCTGATGAGCAGCGTCGTCGCCGAGCGCCAGCCCGACGGCAGCGTATCGATCCACCATGACGACCACGGCGTACAGGCTGCGCCGAAGGCACCGGAGGTCACACGATGATTCGCCGCAGCCTTCTCTTCACCGCGCTCGCCGCCGCCGGACTGTTCACCGCCGTGAGCACCCAGGCCGCCGAGATCAAGATCGTCAATCAGGACGTCGGCACCGGCAAGGGTCTCGACGATCCGACCCCGGCCACACCGGTCGGCGGTAACCCCGGCACCACGGTCGGCAAGCAGGCGCTGAACGTCTACCAGTTCGCCGCGGATATCTGGGGCGCCGTACTGCAGAGCGACGTCACCATCTCCAACGGCGCGACGTTCGAGCCGCTCTCGTGCGATGCCACCTCGGGCGTGCTCGGATCGTCCGGCACGACGTACATCTTCTACTTCGACGACACCAGCACCTTGCCCGCAGGCGCGGTGCGCAACACGTGGTATCACTCCGCGCTGTTCGACGCGCTGACCCATGAAGACGGTGCGCCGGGCGAAGACGATATTCAGAGCCAGTTCAACGGTGCGCTGGGTTCCACGGGATGCCTCGAAGGATCGAAGTGGTACTTCGGTCTGGACGGCAAGACGCCCGCCGGTTCGATCAACTTCCTCAACGTCGTGCTGCACGAAATGGCGCACGGTCTCGGTTTCTCGGGCTTCAACAGCCTGACCACGGGGTCGCCGTATGTCGGTGACGATGGCGTGGCTCGTCCCGACATCTACTCCACCTTCGTCTACAACGACACGCAGCAGAAGAAGTGGTACGACCTCACCGCCGCGCAGCGCGTCACGGCCGCGCTGGACGACGGCAAGCTCGTCTTCACGGGGCCGACGGTGAAGGCCGAAGCACCGCTGGCGCTCGGTACGCCGGATGTCTTCCACGTCACCGCGCCGGCCGCCGCCGTGGGTGATTACACCTTCTCGCAGGCTTCGTTCGGTCCGCTGGCGACGGCCTCCAACTTCACGGGCAGCGTCGTCCAGGCAAGCCCCGCGGACGGCTGCACAGCCATCACCAACGGCTCGGCACTCGCCGGCAAGATCGCCCTGATCGACCGTGGCACCTGCGATTTCACCGTGAAAACGCTGAACGCACAGAGCGCGGGCGCCAAGGCGGTGCTCATCGCCAACAACCAGGCGGGCGCGATCACGCCGGGAGGCACCCCCGCCTCTCCGGTCACCATTCCGGTGATCGCGATCAGCCAGGCGGACGGCAGCAAGCTCAAGGCGAACCTGACCGGTCTCACCGGCGCGGTCGGCAAGGGCACGGGTCTGGCAGGTGCGGATGCGCAGGGTAACGTGCAGTTGTATGCACCGACGGTCCTCGCTCAGGGCTCGTCGTTCTCGCATTACGACACGCGCCTGACGCCGAACGCGATCATGGAATACGCGATCAACCAGGACCTCGTCGGACAGATCGACGTCGACCTCACGCCCGCGCTGTTCCAGGACATCGGCTGGGGTCTCAACCGCACCTCGCAGAAGCTGCTCACGTGCGACACAGGCATTCCGACCCTCGTCCCGGGCGGCGTGATCATCGGTGCGAACGTGATCTCCAACGCGAAGATCCTCGCCGGTGCGGCTGCCACGGTCGGCGACTATCGCTCCGCGGTGCACGCGTATGCGACGCAGCTGGCGACCGACGGCCTGGTCACGGCGGCGCAGGCGTCGAGCCTCAACGCCTGCCTGTCCGATACGCAGACGCAGGCGCAGTACGACGCCTGGGGTCCGCCGGCCGCGCCGCCCGCGATCGTGCTCTCCAACAACACCGCCCTGAACGCTCAGAAGGGCGCGGCCGGTGCCACGACCGCGTACCAGCTGACGGTGCCGGCCAACGCGAAGACGCTGACCCTGCGCACCTACGGTGGCTCGGGCGACGTGTCGATCTCGGTGACCGATCCGAAGGGTGTGGTCAAGGCGCAGCCGAACCGTCCGGGCAACAGCGAGCCGTTCACGGCCGCCAAGCCTGCGGCCGGTGTGTGGACGCTGACGGTGAAGGGGGAAGCGGCGTATTCGGGCGTGAGTGTCCTGGGTGCGTACACGCTGTGACGCGACGGAACAGATCCCGGTATGCCGGGATCTGTTTCCAGGGGATTGACGAATAGACGTATGGATGGCCGGACGACGACGCGTCGTCCGGCCTTATGGACACTTTGTCCGCCGCGGTCGCGACGGACAGGCGACGGGCAGCGCAAAGCGCGCCCGCGCATCGATCGCTCATGGCGGACATCTGGGAGGAAGGTTACATGAACACCATCTACAGCAAGGTCTGGAACAAATCGCTTGGCATCCTGGTCGTGGCATCGGAGCTGGCTCGGGCAAACGGCAAGGGCGGCGCCTCCCGACGCCTTCGCGCCGCCATGGCGGCACTGCCGCTGGCGGCCGGTGTGATGCTGGCGCTGGCCAGTGCGCCTGTACAGGCGAAAGACAACGGCACGGTATGCGGTGGCTTCCTCTTCGGTCTGCAGGGCAAGGCACCGAGCGCGAAGGGCGACGACGCCTTTGCGTGCGGTCAGGCCGCGAAGGCCATGGGCGATTTCAGCATCGCCATCGGCACTGACGCGAAGGCGAGTGGCCATTCCAGCTCGGCGGTAGGACAGGACGCGCAGGCGACCGGTGATTTTTCATCGGCGATCGGTCAGGGGACGCGCGCGACGGGTGCGGACAGTACGGCGATCGGACAGGGCGCGAATGCCGCCTCCGTATCGAGCACGGCGATCGGCCGCGGCGCACGCGCCATCGCGAAGAACGCGGTTGCGATCGGCAGCGACTCCATTGCCAACCGCGCCGATACCGTCTCGGTCGGCCGCGCCGGCGCCGAACGCCAGGTGGTCAATGTCGCGGCGGGCACGCAGGCGACGGACGCGGTGAACAAGGGTCAGCTCGACCAGGTGTCGACGACCGTGACCGGTGTATCGAAGCGCGTGGACACGTTGTCGAAGCGCGTCGACGGCGTGCAGGGCGATGTGACCGCGCTCGCCGACAGCGTCAGCGACGCGGCGCACTACTACAAGGCTAATGGCGCCGGTGACGGCAGCGACGACGCGCAGGCGACGGGCGATTACGCGACGGCGTCGGGCTCCGGCGCCTTCGCTAACGGCACCGGTGCGAGCGCGAGCGGTGCGGGCGCCGTCGCCAACGGACAGTTCGCGACGGCAACGGGCTACGGCTCGGTCGCCGCGGGACAGAACAGTTCCGCTTACGGGTCGGGTGCGCAGGCATCGGCCAACAGCGCCACGGCCATCGGCGGCCAGGCGCTCGACGCCGACGGCAAACCGCTGATCACCTACAACGCGACCGGTGAGGCGGTGGGTCCGGCAACGGCCTCGGGTCTCGCTTCCACGGCCATCGGTGCAAGTGCACAGGCGGAAGGTGAATTCGCCACCGCGCTGGGTACGGCCGCGTTCGCTCAGGGCGAGCAGTCGACGGCGAGCGGTTTCCTTGCCCAGGCGTCCGGCGCCGGTTCGACGGCGACCGGTTCGCAGGCCTTCGCCGATGGCGACCTCTCGGTCGCGAACGGCTACGGTTCGGCCGCATACAGCGCGGGCGCGACGGCCGTCGGCGGCGGTGCCAGCGCCTCCGGTGCGGGAAGCGTCGCGATCGGTCAGTACGCCGAAACGGGTTTTGGCCTGTTCGGTCTCGAAGCCGAGAATGCGGTAGCACTCGGTACCAACAGCTGGGCACTCGGCAACAACGCGACAGCGCTGGGCGCCAACGCGTGGGTGCTGGGCGAAAATTCCGTGGCGCTGGGTGCCGGTTCCACAGCGGATCGCGATAACACCGTCTCCGTCGGCGATGTCGGCAGCGAGCGCCAGATCGCCAACGTCGCGGCCGGTACCGAGGGTACCGACGCGGTGAACAAGGCACAGCTCGACACGTCCGTGAGCGACGCGACGCGCTACTTCAAGGCGACCGGCAATGGTGACGGGTCGGACGACGCGCTCGCCACAGGAAACTACGCGACCGCTTCCGGTGCCGGTGCGTTTGCCGGTGCTGACGGTGCCAGCGCCTTCGGTAGCGGAGCTGTAGCCACGGGTTCGAATGCCACGGCGACAGGCTACGGCAGCGTCGCCACGGGACAAAACAGCGCGGCCTACGGTGCGGGTTCGCAGGCGAATGGCCCGGGCAGTGTCGCCGTGGGTGGTGTGGCCGTGGACGAAGACGGCAATCCGTTGATCACCAACGCGGGTCTGCCGGTCGATACGGGTGCGACCAGCGCCGGTGTCGGTGGCACCGCGGTCGGTGCCAGTGCCCAGGCAAGTGGCTTCGCGGCCTCGTCGTTTGGCGTGGGTGCATATGCCAGTGGCGCGCAGGGTCTCGCCCTCGGCGCCGTGGCCAACGCCACCGGCGACTATTCCACGGCGGTCGGCACGCAGAGCGCGGCGACGGGCGCGAGCAGCGTCGCGGTGGGTGAAAGTGCGCAGGCCACGGGCGACGAGAGTGTCGCGGTCGGTGGCAGTACCTTCTTCGGCTTCATCCCGGCACAGGCGACGGGCACGGGCGCGGCGGCCTTCGGTGCCGGTGCCTGGGCTACGGCGGACTACGCGACGGCGCTGGGCTGGAACACGTACGCCGCCGCCGAAAGCAGCACGGCGGTCGGTGAAAGCGCGAGTGCGCAGGATCTCGGTTCCAGCGCACTCGGTGCGCAGTCGCTGGCCAGAGGTGTGCAGTCCACGGCGGTCGGTGCGGTGGCGACGACGACGGGCGACTTCGCATCCGCGATCGGTAGCGGAAGCTACGCGGCGGCGAACAACGCCACAGCCGTCGGTGGTCTCGCGTCGGCGACGGGCGAGAATTCGACCGCTACGGGCGCCAATGCGGAAGCATCCGGGACGGGTTCCACCGCGACCGGCGAGAGCAGCGCGGCGTTCGGCGATGAATCACTTGCACACGGCCATGGAGCGATTGCCGACGGCACGGGTGCGTCGAGCGTCGGCTCGGGTAGTTTCGCCAGCGGCGACTACACGACGGCGGTCGGTCAGGGCGCGATCGCGCAGGGCAACGGATCGTCGGCCATCGGCAGCGGGGCGAGCACCAACGCGTCGTTCGCCACCGCCGGCGGCTATGGATCCGTTGCATCGGGTCAGAACAGCTCGGCCTACGGTTCCGGCGCGCAGGCCTCGGCGAACGGCGCGACAGCGATCGGTGCGCAAGCCCTCGATGCCGACGGCAATCCGTTGATTACCTACAACGCGACCGGCGAAGCCGTCGGTCCGGCAACGGCCTCCGGTCTCGCCGCCACCGCCGTTGGCGCCAGCGCGCAGGCCGAAGGTGCTTACGCGACGGCACTGGGCACGGCGGCATTCGCGCAGGGTGAGCAATCCACGGCCAGCGGCTTCCTCGCTCAGGCCTCTGGCGCAGGCTCGACCGCCACCGGTTCGCAGTCCTTTGCCGATGGCAGTCTCTCTGTAGCGAACGGTTATGGTTCGTCGGCGTACAGCGCCGGTGCGACGGCCGTCGGTGGCGGTGCCAGCGCATCGGGTGTCGGCAGTGTCGCGATCGGTCAGTACGCGGAAACCGGTTTCGGGCTGTTCGGGCTCGAGGCTGAGAATGCGATCGCGCTCGGCACGAATAGCTGGGCACTCGGCAACAACGCAACGGCCCTCGGCGCCAACGCATGGGCGTTGGGAGAGAACTCCATCGCACTGGGCGCAGGCTCAACGGCCGATCGCGATAACTCCGTGTCGGTGGGTGACGTCGGCAGCGAACGGCAGATCACGAACGTCGCGGCCGGTACCGAGGCGACGGACGCGGTGAACAAGGGACAGCTGGACGCGGTATCCAGTGCGACCAGCGATGCGAGCCATTACTTCAAGGCTAACGGCATCGGCGACGGATCGGATGATGCCCTGGCATCGGGTAACTACGCGACCGCCGCAGGTTCCGGTGCATTCGCCGCGGCCGACGGTGCCAGTGCGTTCGGCAGCGGTGCGGTGGCGACGGGTACAAATGCGACGGCAACGGGCTACGGCAGCGTCGCCACCGGCCAGAACAGTGCGGCTTACGGCGCGGGCTCGCAGGCGAATGGTCCCGGAAGCGTCGCCGTCGGCGGCGTGGCGGTCGATGCCGATGGCAATCCGCTGATCACCAGCGGCGGTGTGCCTGTCGACACGGGCGCCACGAGCGCGGATGTCGGTGGAACGGCGGTCGGCGCCAGCGCGCAGGCCAGCGGTTTTGCGGCTTCGTCGCTGGGTGTCGGTGCGTACGCGAGCGGTGCACAGGCCACGGCGCTTGGCGCGGTGGCCAACGCGACAGGCGATCTCTCCACAGCCGTCGGCACGCAAAGCGCGGCGAGTGGTGCCAGCAGCATCGCCGTCGGTGAAAGTGCGCAGGCCACGGGTGACGAGAGCGTCGCCGTCGGCGGAAGCACCTTCTTCGGCTTCATTCCGGCACAGGCCGCGGGCACGGGTGCCTCCGCCTTCGGTGCGGGCGCCTGGGCGACGGCGGACTACGCGACCGCGCTGGGCTGGAACAGCTGGGCGGATGGCGTGAGCAGCACGGCGATCGGCGAATCCGCCATCGCCGGTGCGGCGAATTCGGTCGCACTCGGTGCGAGCTCGTATTCCGACCGCGCGAACACCGTCTCGGTGGGCGATGTCGGCAGCGAGCGGCAGATCACCAACGTCGCCGCGGGTACCGAAGCGACGGACGCGGTGAACAAGCGTCAGCTGGATGCCGTGTCGAGCGCGACCAGCGATGCGAGCCATTACTTCCGTGCCAATGGTGCGGGCGATGGCAGCGACGATGCGCAGGCGGTCGGTGACTACGCCAGCGCGTCCGGCTCGGGCGCCTTCGCGGCCGGTACGGGAGCGACGGCGACCGGTGCGGGTGCGGTTGCCGCGAACGACTTCGCTACGGCCAGCGGGTATGGGAGCGTCGCCAGTGGCAAGAACGCCGCGGCGTTCGGTGCCGGCGCGCAGGCAACCGGCGCGGGAAGCGTCGCGGTGGGTGGCAATGCCATCGATGAAGACGGCAACGCGCTGATCTCCGATGCCAACGGTAATCCGGTCGATACCGGTGCGACGAGTGCCGGCGTCGGCGGTACCGCGGTCGGTGCGAGCTCGCAGGCGAGCGGTTTCGCCGCGACATCGGCCGGTGTCGGCGCTTACGCCAGCGGCGCGCAGTCGACGGCACTGGGTGCGGTCGCCAATGCCACCGGCGACTACTCGACGGCGGTCGGTACGTCGACCACGGCGTCGGGCGCGGGCTCGGTCGCCGTGGGTGGCCCGAGCAACCTGGCGGGCTTCGGCCTCATCTACACCGGTGCCACGGGTGACAGCGCGGCCGCCTTCGGTGCGGGGGCGCAGGCGACGGCAGATTATGCGACGGCCCTCGGTGGTGTCGCGGCGGCGGAAGGCGTCGGGAGCACGGCACTCGGCTACTTCGCGTATGCGCCGGGCGACAACGCGACGGCACTGGGCATCAACAGCTGGGCCTCGGGTGCGAGCAGCGTTTCCGTGGGCGACTTCTCCACGGCGCGCGGCGCAGGCAGTGTCGCCCTCGGCGCCAACAGTCTCGTCACGACGCCGGCCACCAACGCCGTCGCCATTGGCAACGGCGCGACGGCCACGACGGCCAACAGCGTGGCGCTCGGTTCCAACGCCAATGCCGACCGCGCCAACACGGTGTCCGTGGGCGCGCGCGGCAGCGAGCGTCAGGTCACCAACGTCGCCGCGGGCACGCAGGGCACGGACGCGGCGAACGTCCAGCAGCTGACGGACCTTGCGGACAGCGTGAGCTCCGCGGCGCACTACGTGTCCGCCACGGGTGCCGGCGATGGCTCCGACGACGCCAGTGCGACGGGCGCCTATGCCACGGCCACCGGTGCGGGAAGCAGCGCCGCCGGCGATCTGGCGACGGCGCAGGGTGCGTTCGCCACGGCCAGCAAAACCTCGGCGACGGCGATCGGTGCATCCGCCAACGCCGGTGCGGCCAGCGCCACGGCGATCGGTGACAGCGCTCGCGCCCTCGGGGTGAATTCGGTCGCCCTCGGTGCGGGATCGGTGGCGACCCGCGCGAACACCGTGTCGGTGGGCAGCGCGTCGGGCAACCGGCAGATCACCAACGTGGCGGCGGGTACGCAGACCACCGATGCGGTGAACCTGGGGCAGCTGAACACGGCACTCTCGAGCGCCTTCTCGGGCACCTCGAACGCGGCGGGTAACGCCGTGGCGATGGCGCTCGGCGGCGGCGCGACGATGGGCGCGAGTGGATTCGTCGGCCCGGTCTACCGGGTGCAGGGGAGCTCGTATGGGACCGTCGGTGATGCCGTCGGCGCCCTCGACGGCGCGTTGTCGTCCCTCGATACGCGGGTCGGTCAGCTCGAGTCGAAGTCGGGTGGAACCACGATTCCGGGCGGGACGCCCGTGCGGCGCAATTCGGTGATATCGCCGACGGTGGTCGGCGCGTCCGCACCGGTCACGGCCGATGCCGTGGTTGCCGCGCCGGTGGCCGCCGCGCCGGTAGTTGCCGCCGCGCCCGCGCCCGCGGTCGCCGCCGCCGTCGTCGACGGCACCGGTAACGGCACCGCCATCGGCGCGGGCAGCTACGCCAAGGATCCTACCGATCTCGCGGTGGGTACCAATGCCAGCGTCGGCGCCGATAACGGCACCGCCGTGGGTACGGGAGCCACCGTGACGGCGGCCGCGACCAACAGCGTGGCGCTGGGTGCCAACTCGGTCGCCGATCAGGCCAATACCGTATCGGTCGGCAGCGCGGGCGCGGAGCGTCGCGTGACGAACGTCGCGGCTGGAACGGCACCCACCGACGCCGCCAATCTCGGCCAGGTCGATCAGGCCGTTGCCACCGCCAAGTCGTACGCCGATCAGGGCGACGCGACGACGCTGAGCAGCGCCAAGGCCTACACCGACCAGAAGTTCGGCGATGTGGTCAGCGGTGGCGCCTTCGATGACTACAAGCGTACGGTGGACCGTCGCTTCAGCAACCTCAACGATCGCCTGAACAAGGTGGGCGCGATGGGCGCGGCGATGTCGCAGATGGCCTTCAGCACACAGGGGGTCAGCGGTGACAACCGCATGGGTGTGGGCGTCGGCGGCTACAAGGGGCAGGGAGCCCTGTCAGTCGGCTACTCGCGCGCCCTGTCGCCCCGTGCCAGCCTGACCTTCGGCGCATCGATCAGCGGAGGCGAGTCGTCGGGTGGCGTGGGTGTAGGCGTGGGCTGGTAATTACGCCCGGCGGCGCCTACACGGCGCCGCCAAGTCCTTGAAAGCCGGCGGCAACGCCGGCTTTCGCTTGTTGAGCCCTGTCGCGAATCGGAGGTTTCCCGGTCGCCCCCGACACACGGTCTGTGCTACCAATAGCGGCCCGCGCGGTCAGGAACGACCGCCTGGCAAGACGTAACCTACGGACCGTGTGGAGTTGGCATGTCTGCGATGACCGAATATAAGGACATGCTCACCGGGGAACCCGGCGAAGCCCAGGTTTGCGCGCATCTGGTCGCGCACGGCCGCCTGAAGGACACCGATCTCGCGCGGGCGCGCCGCCTGCACGATGAGACCCCGGATGGCACGCTGACCTCGCTCATGGCGCGGCTTGGCCTGGTCTCCGAGCGCGATCTTGCCGACGCCTGGGCCGACCTGCTGCGGCTGGACCTGCTCGCCGCCAAGGATGCCCCCGAGCTGCCGCCGGCCGACGTCGAACTCTCCGTAAGATTTCTCAAGCAATATCATGTCGTGCCGGTGCGCGAGGGCGACGAAGGCCTCGGCCTGCTCGTGGCCGACCCCGCCGATCCTTACCCGTTGCAGGCGGTGCGCCTGGCGACGGGCCGTGAGGTCCGGTTGCGCGTGGGCCTGCGCTCGGAGATCGACGATCTGATCGAGCGTTATTACGGCCAGGGTCGTTCCGCCATGGGCAGCATCGTCGAAAGTCTCGACGGCACCGCGGCGGTCGAAGACGACGTCGAGCACCTGCGCGATCTCGCTTCCGAAGCGCCGGTCATCCGCCTGGTCAACCTGATTCTCCAGCGTGCGGTCGAGCAGCGCGCATCGGACGTGCACATCGAGCCGTTCGAGAACCGCCTGAAGGTGCGCTATCGCATCGATGGCGTGCTGCACGAGGTCGAAGCGCCGCCGTCCAGTTCGACGGCGGCTGTCATATCCCGTGTAAAGATCATGGCGCGGCTCAACATCGCCGAGCGTCGCCTGCCGCAGGATGGTCGTATTCAGCTCCGCGTGCAGGGCAAGGAGCTCGACCTTCGCGTCTCCACCGTGCCGACCAGCTTCGGCGAGTCGGTGGTCATGCGTATCCTCGACCGCGAATCGGTCGTGTTCGATTTTGAATCGCTGGGCTTCACGGGGCATTTCCGCGACCGCTTCGTGGAGGTGCTCGACCGGCCGCATGGCATCCTGCTCGTCACCGGACCTACCGGTTCGGGCAAGACGACCACGCTGTACACCGCGCTGTCGCAGATCAATACGCCCGACGTGAAGATCATCACCGTCGAGGACCCGGTCGAATACCAGATCGAGGGCATCAACCAGATTCAGGTGAAACCGCAGATCGGACTGGACTTCACCGGTGCGCTGCGCTCGATCGTCCGTCAGGATCCGGACGTCATCATGATCGGCGAAATGCGCGATCTGGAAACCTGCCGGATCGCGATCCAGTCGGCGCTCACGGGCCATCTGGTGTTGTCGACGCTGCATACCAACAGCGCATCGGGTGGCATCACCCGCATGCTCGACATGGGCGTGGAGGATTACCTCCTGGGCTCCACCGTCAACGGCATCCTGGCCCAGCGTCTGGTTCGCCGGCTCGATCCCGAGACGGCCGTCCCGTACGAGGCCCTGCCCGAAGTCATCGAGCAGTTCGAGCTGCACAAATACACCGACGAGCGCCCCATCCGGCTGTGGAAGCCCGGCACCAGCGCGGCCAATCCGACGGGCTACCGCGGACGTCGGGCGATCATGGAGTTCCTCATCATGAGCGACCCGCTGCGCCGCCTGGTCATGCAGCGCGCGGATGCCGGTGAGATCGAACGGCTGGCTCGCGCCGAGGGCATGCGCACGATGTACGAGGACGGTCTCGCGAAGGCGGTGGCTGGGATCACCACGATCGAGGAAGTCCTGCGCGTGACGCAGGAATCCTAGGCCCGCACCCATGAGCATGTTCCGTTACCGCGCGATCAGTGCCGCAGGCGAAGCCCTTACCGGTCGGATGGAGGCTTCTTCCGTCGCGGACGTGGTGGCGCGCCTCCAGGACCAGGGCCATACGCCGCTGGAGGCCGCGCCCGCGGACGGTGCCGCATCGGGCGGCGGGATCGCCGCGCTGTTTCGCAAGGGACCTTTCACGGGCGATCAGCTCGCGCAGTTCACGCATCAGCTCGCCACCTTGCTGGGCGCCGGACAGCCGCTGGACCGCGCGCTGGGTATCCTGCTCGATCTTCCGGAAGGCGATCGCGCGAAGAATCTGGTCGAGCGCGTGCGCGATCGCGTGCGCGGCGGAACGACCCTGTCCACGGCACTGGATGAAGAGAACGGTGTCTTTCCGCGTCTCTACGTGAGCCTGGTGCGTGCGGGCGAAGCCGGTGGCTCGCTCGACGAAACGCTGCGGCGCCTGGCCGATTACCTCGAGCGTGCGCAGGCCTTGCGCGGCAGCATCATCAATGCCCTGATCTATCCGGCTTTCCTGATGGTCGGCGTGCTCGGCTCGCTCGTGCTGCTGCTCGCCTACGTGGTGCCGCAGTTCGTGCCGATCTTCGCCGACATGCAGGTCCCGATCCCGCTGATCACGCAGGTCGTGCTGGCGCTCGGCACGGTGATCAGCGACTGGTGGTGGGCCATCGTTCTGGTCATGGTCGTGCTCGGCGCCTTCCTGCGTCTGCGTTTGCGCGACCCCGATACGAAGCTCGCTTTCCACGGCCGCCTGTTGACCATGCGTGTCGCCGGCCCCTTGCTTCTGAAGGTCGAGACGGCACGCATCGCCCGTACGCTGGGTACCCTGCTCAAGAACGGCGTGCCCTTGTTGTCGTCGCTGGCGATCGCCCGTCAGGTCACCGGCAACCGCGCGCTCGACCAGGCACTCGAACAGGCCGCCGAGCGGGTCAAGGGTGGTGCGGGACTCGGCACTTCCCTCGCCCAGACCGAGCGCTTCCCGCGGCTGGCGCTGCAGATGATCCAGGTCGGCGAGGAAGCCGGCGCGCTCGACACCATGCTGCTCAAGGTCGCCGACACCTTCGACGTCGAGGCCAAGCGCGCCATCGACCGCCTGCTGGCGGCGCTGGTGCCGGCACTGACCATCGTCATGACCGTGATGGTCGCTTTCATCATGGCGGCAATCCTGCTGCCGTTGCTCAGTCTTACCAGCAACATCAACTGATCGAACCCGTTTCAAGGAGCTTGTCCCATGCGCGTGAACCGTACCCTCCGTCACAGCCACGCCCGCGGCTTCACGCTGCTGGAAATGCTCGCCGTGATCGTGCTGATCGGCATCATCGGTGCCATCGTGGTGACCCAGGTCGGCAAGAACGTCGATAAGGGCAAGTACGGTGCCGGCAAGGCCCAGGTGACCACGCTGGGCCAGAAGATCGAAAACTACGCCCTCGACAACGGCAGCCCGCCGCACAGCCTCGACGACCTCACCACCAAGCCGGCCGATGCACAAAACTGGCAAGGTCCGTATGCCAAGGAATCCGATCTGAAGGATCCCTGGGGTCATCCGTTCGGCTACCGTTACCCGGGTGAGCACGGCAGCTTCGACCTCGTGTTCTATGGGCAGGACGGTAAGGCGGGCGGCGACGGCTACTCGGCCGACTACGGCAACTGGCAGTAATCCGGCAGGACGGACGGATAACGGCCATGCGCACGCGCGGATTCACGCTGTTCGAGATGCTGGCCGTGATCCTCCTGATCGGAATCGCGGCGGCGGCCGTCTCGATCCCGGTGACCCAGGGGCTTGCCAGCGCCCGCGTCAACGCGGCCAGCGGTGAACTCGCGGCGGCGCTGCGCTGGACGCGGGCGCAGTCGATCGTGAAAGGCGAAAGCCTGGCGCTCGAAGTCGACACCTCGGCGGCGACCTATCGTGCGCCCGGCAAAGGCGACGTACGGTTACCCAGGGACATGCGCGTGTCGATCACCAGCGCCCGCGAAGACCAGGCCAACGCGACCACCGGGCGTATCCGCTTCTTTCCCGACGGCAGTTCCACCGGCGGTCGCATCACGCTCAAGCGTGGCGCACGCGAGTGGCACGTCAACGTCGCGTGGCTGACCGGCGCCATCCAGGTCGTGGACACGCGATGAAGCGCATCGCCCGACAGAATGGTTTCAGCCTGCTCGAAGTCATCGCCGCCATCGCCGTGCTTGCCATCGCCTTCGCGGCGCTGATGCAGGTGGCGGGCAGTTCGATGAGCCTGACGGCACGCGCCAACGAGCGAACCCAGGCCGCGCTGCGTGCCCGTTCGCTGCTCGACGGCGCGTTCGTCATGGACCCGATACGCGAGGGTGACAGCGAGGGCCGCATCGACGACACCTATCGCTGGCGGATGAACGTCAGCCGTTATCAGGTCCCCGGTGCCCGTCCGGTGCCGGATGGCGCCATGGCCGCGGCCGTGATCTATCGCATCGACCTCGACGTCATGTGGGGGCCGGAGGGTAGTGAGCGGCACGCGCGGTTCTCCACGCTGCGCATGGGCGGTTCGGGGCAGGAGGGACAGCCATGACGCGGCAGCGCGGCTTCAGCCTCATGGAAGTACTGGCGGCGCTCGCGCTGCTGACCATCGTCCTGCTCGGTGTGTATTCGGGCATCAGTACGGCGTCGCGCATCGTCCGCAGCGGTAGCGAAGCCATCCAGCGCATGGACGAGATCCGTTCCGCCCAGGGCTACCTGCGCACCGAGATCGCCCAGGCGCTGATCGTTCCCTTTGCTGAAACCGACGACGGCGATCCGATCGTCTTTTCCGGCGACGCGACGACGCTGCGCTTCGTCGCACCCATGCCGGGATACCTTTCACGACTCGGACCGCAACTGCAGGCCGTGTCGCTGGTGCGCGACGGCAACGATGGCTATCGTCTCGAAGTCGCGCTTTCGCTCCTGCCGCCCAACGGCGGTGAGCCCAGGCCGATCGGCGAACCCGAGGTGTTGCTTCGCGGCATTCGCAAAGGCGCCTTCAGTTACCGCGGCATGGACGACAAGAACCAGCCAGGTGACTGGCAGGAGAGCTGGGATGATACCCGGCGTACGCCTTCCCTTGTCCGTCTGGCGCTCGACGTCGGCGGCAACGTCGCCTTTCCCACACTGGTCGCGCCCATCCGTCTCGATCCGACGGCATCGCGCAACGGCTTTTCCCTGACGCGCGGAACGCGCGGGCCGGTGATCCGATGATGGCGGTGCGGCAACGCGGCGTCGCGCTGCTCATCGTGCTGTGGGGCTGCACGCTCCTGGCCATCATGCTTGGCGGCTTCGCGGCGCTGGCCCGTACCGAGGGCCTGCAGGCACGCTATCAGTTCGCTCAGACGCGCGCGCATTACGCGGCGGAGGCCGGTGTGATCCGGGCCATTCAGGCGCTGCAGTCCACGGACATCGATTCGCGGTGGGTGGCGGACGGTCGTCCTTACCTCTTCGAATTCGACGACGCGAAGGTCACCCTCACCATCGTCGACGAAGATGGGAAGGTCGATCTCAACGCGGCTTCCGATGACGTCCTGACAGGGCTGTTCAAAGCGGCGGGTGCGAACGACGACAAGGCGAGCCACCTCTCGGCGGCCATCCAGGACTGGCGCCGCGCGGGCGATGCGGCGCTGCCCAACGGCGCGAAGCAACCACAGTATGAAGCGGCGGGCCTGGGCTACGGCCCTCGCAACGGGCCCTTCGCGACGGTGGAAGAGGGGCGCATGGTGCTCGGTATGGATGCGCAGCTCTGGGCGCAGGTCGCCCCGGTTCTGACCATCTGGTCGGGTCGCGAACGGCCCAACACCGAACACGCGCAGCCACTCGCTCTGGCGGCGATCCCCGGTCTCGGCAGCGCGGGCGCAACGGCGATCCTCTCGGCGCGAGGGCAGGCCACGGGTGCGGCCGCGGCGGGTGGCAACGGTGTCACGCACACGATACGTGCGCAGGCGATCCTTGACGACGGAACCAGGAGTTCCCTTACATCGACGATCCGACTGCGTGGGATAAGATCGGGAAATCAGCCCTACGCCGTACTGCGTTGGCGCGAAGGAGACGAGGAATGACGGCTTTGCAGGACGCCTCCCAGTTGCAGATCGAGCGACTTCGCCGTGCCTGGCGAGGCAGCGCGCTGCCAGGGTTCCTGCGCTGGTGGGGCGGCGAGCTGTCGGCGCTGATGCCCGCGCGCTGGCGCGATACCTTCGCCGGTGGCGAACGCTGGTATGCGGTCGAACGACACGATGACGGCTGGTCGTTGCGTCGTGCCGGCGAGGGTTCCGCCGTGGCCGAGGCGGCCGACCTGGATACGACCGAGCATCGGACCGCCCTTCTGGCGAAGGCGCTGGCCGAAGCCGATCCCGCCGACCGGCGCGTCGCCCTCGTTTTGCCCGCGGCGCAGGTCCTGCGTCGCCGCCTCGTCCTGCCGATCGCGGCGCGCGACAACCTGCGTCAGGTGGTCGGTTTCGATCTCGACAGGCAGACCCCTTTCCGGGCGGAGGAGATCCATTTCGGCGTGCGCGATCTCGGCGCGGCCGGCGCGGAGGGCCGCTTCGTGGCCGAGCTCGCCGCCACGCCTCGCAGCGCGCTGGATCCCCTGCTGGACGAACTCGCCGTGCTCGGCATCGCGCCGGACCGCGTCGATGTCGCGGACGGATACGATCTGGCCGGTGTCGATCTTCTCCCACCGGCACGCGCTCCGCGCCGCGTCGATCGCCGTGGCCGTCTCAATCTCTTTCTCGTCGCGGCCATCGCTCTGCTGACGCTCGGCGTCATGGCGATGTGGCTGCACAACCGTCATCTCTCGCTCGAGGCGATGCGTGCCGAAGTCGAAGGAATGGAAAGCGATGCGCAGCGGGTGAAGGCCTTGCGCCAGAAACTCACGGACAGCGCGGGTGCCTCGGGTTTCCTGGCCCGTCGCAAGACGGAGACGGCCGCGGTGCTTCCCGTGCTCGAGGAGCTCACCCAGCGCCTGCCGGATGACACCTGGCTCGAACGCTTTACGCTCAATGCCAGCGGTCAGCTGGGCTTCCAGGGTCAGAGTCCTCAGGCGGCACGGCTCATCGATGCCCTCAAGGGCGCGCGCAGCATCGGCGACCCGAGTTTCCAGGGAACCATCCAGGCCGACCCCACCTCCGGCAAGGAGCGCTTTTACATGCAGGCGAAGGCACTGATTCCGAAACCGGAAACAGTCCCCGCCGTGGCTCACCCCGCGCGTGCAGGCAGCGCATCCGCGCCAGCCGGCGGCACTGCCGTCGCAGCGGCTTCGACCAGCGCGAAGGAGGCACCCCGTGCGCATGAAGCCCGCTGAATCCCGCGTCGCCGCCATCCTTCTCGCGATCGTGGTCCTGGCGATCGCGTATTTCCTTTTCATCCATTGGTGGTTCGTGGCGCCGCAGTCCGCCATGGCCGACGAAATGGACGACCTGCGTGACACGCAGAGGCGTTACGCGGCGGCCATCGCCGAGCGCCCGCAGCTCGAAAAGCGTCTGGCCTCGCTCGAGCAGGGACAGACGCACAGCGATGCCTTCCTGCCGGGCGACGACACCAACGCCGCCGCCGCCGGGTTGATGCAGCGCATCGTCGACGTCGCCGCGGCGCACAAGGAAGACGGTGCCTGCGACGTGGTCCAGAAAATGCCGGTTCCGAGTCAGGAAAAAGCGAGCGACCCCTACCGCAAGGTCACCGTGAACATCAGCCTTCGCTGCCAGATGCAGCCCATGACGGCCGTGATCCACGACATCGAAAACGCCACGCCGTATCTCTTCATCGAGGACTTCAGCATCTACCGGAACCCGGTCGCGGCACGCGCCGGCGGCGCGGCGCCCATGGAAGTTCAGTTCACCGTATCCGGTTACATCCATGCCGCCCGCACGGCAAAGGCGGCGACATGAATGCGGCCGGCCAGCGTCGTCTGACACCCGTGCTGGGTGGTGTCGTCATCGTCCTCGTGGGCGTACTTTGTGTCCTCGCGGCAGGCGTGGGTCGTGGCGTTCGCTGGGACGATCCCGCCGGCCCGCAGCCGCTGCCCGCGACCCGCCCTGTGGCGATGCCCACGCCCGTGCCGCTCGTACGGTTTGCCGAGGTCTGGCAGCGTCCTTTGTTCATGGCCGATCGCAAGCCGGTCGCGGCCGCGGGTGACGACGACAACGCCAGCAACATCGGCGACCTCGAACTCACGGGCATCATCGTGACGCCCGGCTTGCGCATGGCGCTGCTGCGCGACAAGGGCAAGGATGTCACCGTCCGCGTAAAAGAGGGCTCACCGCTGGCCGAAGGCCACTGGACGCTCGCGTCGCTCACGCCGCGCAGCGCCATATTCGACAACGGTGGCGAGCACCGCGAACTCACGCTCAAAGTGAGCGCGCCCGATGCGCTCGCCAAGGACGCCAGGCGACCCGGAAACGGCCCCGGTCAGCCGCCGCAGGCGACGCCGGTTCAGCCCTTGCCACCGGGGGCGATGCGTGTGGAACCATCCCAGTCGTCGGGCATGACCGGTCCGGCGCTTCCGCACCCGGTCGATGCCGGTGCACGACAGTCGCCGCCGCGACAGGATGACGACGCCTTGCAGCGTGCGCGTATCGAGGCACTGAAGCAGGCGGTGCAGAAGCGCCGCATGGAACAGCAACAACAGCGCCAGCAGGCACAGGACTCGCAGTAGCGGGCGCACCACGCGCCCCCAAGGAAGGAGCAGCAGCACATGAAACCATCCACACTCGGCGCGGCCACCTTATCGGCCCTGCTGATGGTCGGCTGCGCCTCGCATTCATCGCGCATGGCTTCGGTCGCGCTTGAACGCGAAGCGATGGCGGGAACCGACAAGCCGGTGCCCGCGCCGTTGCCACTCGACGACGCCAACCAGACGGATGGCACCGTCGGCACCGCGGCGTCGACGGAAATCCACGCGGGCAGCGGTCGCTTCGTTCACCCGCAGGCGCTGCGCTCGCCACGCGCGGCGGCGAAGGGCAGCGGCGCGGTGACGTTCAATTTCGAGGATCAACCCGTCGAGGCCGTGGTCAAGGCGATTCTCGGCGATCTGCTCGAGGCGAACTACGCGGTGCTCCCCGGCGTAAGAGGCACGATCTCGTTCTCCACTGCGCAACCGGTCGCGCGTGACGAAGCCCTGCCCATTCTCGAAACCCTCCTGTCCTGGACGGGGAATGCCCTCGTTCATGAGCATGGACGCTACAACGTTCTTCCGGCGGGGCAGGCGGTGGCGGGCCATCTGGTGCCCCGTCTGAAAGCGGGTGCGCCCGCTGCGGGCATGTCCGCCCGCCTGTATGCCCTGCGTTATGTCTCCGCTCCCGAAATGGCCAAGCTGCTTGCGCCGTTCGTGCTGCCAGAGGCCGTCCTGCTTGCCGACCCGGCACGCAATGTCCTCGTCCTGTCGGGCACGCCGGACGAACTCGCCAACTATCAGGCGACCATAGACACCTTCGACGTCGACTGGGTCGGCGGCATGTCGGTCGGCGTGTTCAGCCTGAAGAACGCGTCGGTCAACGAGCTGCTGCCTGCACTCGAATCCGTGTTCGGCGCCAGCAGCGGCGCCCCCGTGGCCGGTCTCATCCGTTTCATCCCCGTCGCGCGCACGGGTAGTCTCGTCGTGATCGGTACGCGCGAGGAACACGTGGCCCGCGTGGGCGAATGGATTGCGCGCATCGACGGCGGTGGTGGCAACGAGCCGCGTCTGTTCGTCTACGATCTTCGCAACCTGCCCGCATCCGATGTCGCCCGGTACATTGCCGGTGTCTTCGGTGCCGCGGTCGACGGCGACGCGGGAGGGCGGGTCGCTCCCGGTCTGGATACGGGTGCGTTGGGCGACGACAGCGGCGATACGTCGAATGCGTTCGGCGGAACGGGCGCCGACGACAAGGACTTCTACCAGCCGCCTTCGGTACCTTCGCCATCCTCGGCGGGTCCCACGGCGAACGGCATACGCGTGACCGCGATCGACGCGAACAATCAGCTGATGGTCCGCGCCCGTCCCTCGGAATGGGCCGATGTGCGCAAGGCGATCGAGCGCCTCGATGCGGTCCCGCTTCAGGTGCAGATCGAGACGCGAATCCTCGAAGTGGCGTTGAGTGACGAGTTCCGTTTCGGCGTCCAGTGGTACCTCGAAGGGCTGGCGGGCGGAAACGGTGCCGTAACCCAACCGGGTAACAAGCAGCAATGGGCGCTGGGTGGCGCGCTCGACGCCATGCAGGCGCGACCGGATGCGCTCTTCTATTCGTTCGTCAACAACGAACTGAGCGTGAAGCTCCGGGCCATGGAGCAGTCCGGCAAGACCAAGATCCTGTCCGCTCCCTCGCTGGTCGTCGTCAACAATCGCAAGGCGCGCATCCAGGTGGGCGACCAGCTGCCGGTCACGCAGACCTACGTCAATACCGCCGCCGGCAGCGGCAACATGGTCGGCCAGGTGGAATACAAGGACACGGGCGTGATTCTCGACGTGCGGCCCCGGATCAATCCCGGTGGTCTGGTGTACATGGACGTGCAACAGGAGGTCAGCCGCGCGGACCGCACGGCAACCGGTCCCAATCTTCCCATCATGAAGCGCAAACTGACCACACAGGTCGCCGTGCAGAGCGGACAGACCGTCCTCCTAGGTGGCCTCATTCGGGAGCTGGACACGCAGTCGACCGTGGGCGTGCCGGGCCTGTCACGCATCCCCCTGCTGGGTGCACTGTTTCGCAACAAGGAAACCACCGGTCGGCGGACGGAACTGGTCGTGCTGATCACCCCCCGGGTGATCGCGAACGGCATGGAAGCCAGGCGGGTGCTCGACGATTACCGGCGGTCGTTCCGCGCGTTGCGGCCACTGGAAGCCTCCGCCATCGCGCCTGCGGGAACGCGTACCGTGGAAGGCGGCTGACGAAACGCACGATCCGGCGCCGGCTTGCGTACCATAGCCGGCGCATGACTTCCTCGTTTCCCATTTCGCCGCTGCTGCCCGAGATCGTCGCCTCGCTCGATCGGCGGCCCCGGCTCGTGCTCGAGGCGCCTCCCGGCGCCGGTAAGACCACGCAGGTGCCCCTTGCGCTGCTGCACGCGCCATGGCTGGCGGGGCAGCGCATCATCATGCTCGAGCCGCGCCGTATCGCGGCGCGCGCGGCGGCATCCTTCATGGCGGCCCAGCTGGGCGAAGACGTGGGCGGTATCGTCGGATACCGGATCCGCTTCGAGTCCCGTACGGGCCCCCGGACGCGGATCGAAGTGGTGACCGAGGGCATCCTCAGTCGCATGATTCAGGACGATCCCTCGCTCGACGGCATCGGCGCCATTCTGTTCGACGAATTCCACGAGCGTCATCTGGCGGGCGACCTCGGCGCGGCGCTCGCCCTGGATGTGCAGGCCGGGCTTCGTCCGGATCTGCGCCTGATGGTGATGTCGGCCACGCTGGACGGCGAGCGGATCGCGCAATGGTTCGATGCGCCGAGGATCAGCAGCCCGGGCCGGAGTTTTCCTGTCCGTATCGAGCACGTCGCCGCACGCGCGCAGGAGACGACGGAGCAGCACCTCGCACGCGCCGTGATGCAGGCGCTCGCGGAGAATGATGGCGACGTGCTCGCGTTTCTCCCGGGCCGTCGCGAGATCGAGCGAGCCCGGGGCCTGATCGAGCGGCGCGACGAACACGTCGAAGTGGTCGCCCTGCATGGTGAGCTTTCGCTCGCGGAGCAGCAGCTGGCCCTGACGCCTGCGGATCCCGGCACACGCCGGGTCGTGCTCGCGACGAACGTCGCCGAATCGAGCGTCACGCTGCCTGGTATCCGCGCGGTCGTGGATGCCGGTCTCGCGCGTGAGCCCCGCTTCGATCCGAACTCCGGCTTCGCCCGCCTGGAGACGGTGAACATTTCGCAGGCATCGGCCGACCAGCGCGCGGGTCGCGCCGGTCGTGTAGCCGAAGGCACCGCTTACCGGCTATGGCCGCAGAGTCGCCGCCTCGAGCCCTCGCGCTCGGCCGAGATCGAACATACGGAGTTGTCCGGCCTGGCGCTTGAGCTTGCCGGATGGGGCAGCGACGCCTTGCCGTGGCTGGATGCGCCGCCGGTGGGGGCCATGAGTCAGGCCCGCGACCTTCTCCGGCGGCTTGGCGCGCTCGATGACGCGTCGGCGATGACGCGGCTCGGGCGCGACATGCTGGCCCTTGGAGCCACGCCCCGGCTCGCCGCGGCGGCCTTGCGCGCGCCCACGGCGTTGCGGTCGCTGGTGGCCGATCTGCTCGCCCTGGTGGAAGCGCGCTCGCCGTTGCGCGGCGAGCAGGCTCGCAGCGACGATTTCCGTCACCGTGTCGCGGCCCTGCACCTGTGGCGCGATGCGGGCGCGCGGGGTGCGCGCGCCGGCTCGGCGGATATCGGTGCGCTGGCAGCGATCGAGAAGGCGGCCTCGGGTTGGCGCCGACGGCTCGACGTGCGTACCGCGGCCAGTGGTGTGCCCGACACGCATACGGTCGGCGATCTGCTCGTGCATGCCTTTCCCGACCGGGTCGCCCGGAGAGAGGAGTCGCAGGCGTCACGCTACCTCCTTGCCAACGGGCGCGGCGCACGACTGCACGAGAACAGTGCGCTGCACGGCGAACCATGGATCGTCGTCCTCGACCTGCGGCTCGAAGCGCGTGACAGCCTGATCTACGCGGGCGCGCCGTTCGACCCCGACGTTCTCGAGCGCGACCATGCCGGACGCTTCGTCACCGAGCGTGTGCTGCGCTGGGACGATACGCGGCAGATCGCCGAAGCGTTCGAGGAGCGCCGCTTCGACGCATTGCCGATATCGCGAAAGCCCCTGCCGATGCGTGCCGACGATGCCATCCCCGCACTGCTCGCCGCGATACGCTCGCGAGGTATCTCCTCGCTGCCGTGGAGCGACGCCGCGCGCCGCTTTCGTGCACGTATCGGTGCCTTGCGCGTATGGCGACCCGAGCTGGGGCTGCCCGACGTCGACGATGACGCCTTGCTCACCTCGATGGATGGGTGGCTGTCACCGTACCTCTCCGGCAAGCGCCGTCTGGATGCGCTCCAGGCGGCGGAACTGTCCGAGGCGCTCGGCGCGATGCTCGACTACGAACAACGCCGCGCGCTTGACGCACATGCACCGGAAGAACTGAAAGTCCCCAGCGGCATGACACGGCGACTGGAATACGGTGAACGCGATGACGAGCCTGGCGCTCCGCCCGTGCTCGCGGTCAAGCTACAGGAGCTGTTCGGCCTCGCCGACACGCCGCGCGTTGGCGATGGGCGTATCGCCGTGATGCTTCATCTGCTTTCGCCAGCAGGCCGACCCATCCAGGTGACGCAGGATCTGGCGGGCTTCTGGAATCGTACGTATCCGGAAGTGAAAAAAGAACTGAAGGGCCGGTATCCCCGCCATCCGTGGCCGGATGATCCGTGGACGGCCACGGCGACGCACCGGGCGAAGCCGCGGGGTACGTAGTTCCCAACCGGGTTGGTTGCACCGTCGTGCCTACACGTTTCCGCGGGCTCGCCCGATGGTCCGTTCGCACGAAAATCGATGGAATGACCGCCTCTACCAAGGAGGTCATTTATGCGCTCGACCATGAAGGTCGTCACAGCGGCGAAAGCCTGCGTACCTCTGCTTGCGCTGTTGGCGGCGTCCGTCGCGGATGCCCGAAGTCAGGGGCTCATCCACGAGGAATTCATCCGCGGCGATCATCACGCCCGGTGGACCCTGCTTTCATTGAAACGCGCGGGGCAGGGCGGTCCGACAACGAGATCTCCGTTTCACTCCGATGAAGTCTGGCGTAGTGAATACCTGGAGACGCCCGACTCGATCTACAGCGACCTCGCCGCTCCCGTCGCTCTGGCGGCGAACGAGTACATCCCCCGGACAGGAAACCCGCGCGAGGGGTTGGCTTATAGCGAAGGTACGGGCTTGCATCCAACCCTTGTCTGGCCCCGGAGTCCCCGGGTGCAGAGTGATGAGTCTGGATCCTTCCCGATCGACGCCGGTGTCAATCGAATGATCGCCTGGAATCTCGGGCTGTATAAGGCGCTTCCCACCGATATGCGCAAGGTCACCTCGCAGCCGTTTGGCTTGTATCACGTCGAACCGTTTGACGATAACGCGCGCTTCAACCTGTTCAAGGCGGATATCGGGCCGGACATACTCGAAAAGGCGATGGCCTTGAGTGGCGCCGAACTGTCGACGCTCGGCGCACAGCTGGCGCTCTCCATCGCAACGCTCAGCCGATGGTCGGACTCGATGGATGATCCGGAGCGGTACGGCATTCGCCGGGCCACGCTCGCGCACTTCTGGTCCGCGACCACGCTGGCCGATCTCACCGAACAAGACCTTTCCTACCTGGCAGACATCCTGCGAATGGAACTCACAGTGGCCCAACTGGGCGTTCCCCCGGGTGACATCAATGGCGCCATCGCCATTCCGACGCCACTACGCGTGGCGCGAACCGCGGCAGCCTGGCATGGCAGCCGACCCGGTTATTCCGCATGCCATACCGACGGTAGCCATGATCCGGGGCAAGCGGGCCTCACACCGGAACGACTCGATCGGCCCATCTGCTTTCTGGATGCAACAGATCGTGCCGTGTACCGCTGGTATCGGGCAAGGCGTGCCACCGAGCTTGCGGCGTCTCCCGACGACTTTGCCCATTTCGACCAGGCTGCGCGATTGATCGCCCACTTCGCCGATGTTCGTCCTGTCTGGGCCGGCGCCTATGCCGACGAGGCGGCTGACTGGGCGGTCCACGCCGAAATCATCGAGGCGCAACTGGTCGCGACTCAGACGCTTGGCTCAATGGCGTCCGATGAGGCCGGTTTTCTGCGCATGACAACCCGCGCCAATCAGCGCATCTGCCGGAGTCGTGAGCCATGACCTTTCGTCGACGAAAACTCGCCATCGGCGGCTTGTTTGTTGCTTTGGTTTCCCTGGCTGATTCGTCCGGAGCGGCGGAAGTGATCAAAGAGCCGCTCAAGGATGACTTTCTCAGGTCAGGTGTCATGGCCAGGCTCCTGGCGTCTTTCGACGCGCACGCCGATGCGGCCCGGAAATGGTACGTCGATGCCTTTCATGGGCGACCCGTGGCTCGCGAAACGTTCGATCGCTTTGGCCAGTCGCTGGAGACCGATCGCATCGTCAGTTTTACCTACGAATACAACCGGGACGGAAACGCCATGACGCACGTCTACCATGGTCGTTCCGGCGCCAATAACCCGTGGCGTGCCCTGCCTTCTTCACGACGCGCCGCGCCCTACGCGTCGTACTTTTCCCGTGTGTCCGCAGACACGGTAGTGTGGAACCGCGAGAGGCTTCCTGCGGGCCGCGATGCCGAGCGTAAGATCGCCCGCCAGATCGAGCGCGATATTCGTGACGGTCTGGTGTCTTCGGGCGGAACATTGCGCGGATTCAGCAGCGCAGCCCCTTGCGGGGCCTGCGAAAGCGCCTTGCGCACGCTCTCGGACAGATGGGGGATATCGGTCAGAGTCACTCATTACGTCGAGGGTGGTTCCGCTCATCGACGCTTTCAGAACTTTCGCAAGCAGTATATCGAGTCGATTTATGCAGCGCTGAATGGCACTTCGTTGAACCGCCCGTATGCTGCTTCTTCCGGGGCGTTGCCACTGCCGACGTGTATGCGAACGTCGCAGGTGGAGGTCGCCGAATGAAACGACACCTCAAAGCATCGCGGCGTGTTCATCGTTACCGCGGGAGGACGATCGTCTTTTTGCTGCTGGCGTCCGCCCATGCCGTCGCTACGCCAACGGCGGAGCGATTCCACTCGCCCCCGTCACTCGGTGACGCGTTTCAGGCGTGGACGTTTCACTCGCTCGCCAGGATGGACGCGCAGAGCCTCGGCGACTTTCATCCTCTCCAGGCGGATGTCGCCTGGCGTAGCGAGTATCTGAAGGACCCGGGCTCCATATACAGCGACCTGCATCCGCATCTCTTCTCCAGGATCGCCGGCGAGCCGCCACGCCCCGATGTCTTCCCCGCCGATGTTTCCAGCGGACGAAAGATCGCATGGGACCTGGGCTTCGATAAGGCGCTCATCGGATATCAGGTCCTTCCCGGGTATCCGCAACGACTTCCGATCACCGCACATCATCCCCTGGTTTCCGCCAGCCTGGAAAAAGCGGGTGTGCGGCGGCGTTACTTCGATCTTGCATACAAGCTCAGCGGCACGGAGCTCTCCATGATCACGGCGGAGATGGCCGTGGCTTTGGAAGTGCTCCGGCATTGGGTCGACACCACACCGGTCGACGACCACGGCATGTTGGGCGTCAACGCGCATGCGCTTGGACGGTTCGAGGCTGCCGATAATCTCGCGGATATTCCGGACGCCGATCTCGCCTACCTCGCGGATGTCCTGCGTCTGGAACTGTCGCTATGGAATGCGGGCCGGGCAAATGCCGAAGGCTCGAATGCGGTACCTCAGCGAGAACTGCCGACTCCCCTGCGCATCGCCCGGGTGGCGGCCGCCTATCGCGCGTCGCAACCGCCCCTCTATACGGCGTGTCTGGCCGACGGGCAGCGAGATCCGACGACATCGGGCGACAATCCCGAGGACTTGTCGCGCCCCATCTGCTTTACCGACGCAACCGACCGGGCCGTCTATCGATGGTATCGCGCCGCTCGCGCACACCAGTTGGCGCAGGCGCCCGAAGCATTCTCCCGCTTCGACGTCGCGGCGCGCCTGATCGACACCTTTGCCGATGTCCGTCCCGCCTGGGCGGGCGCGTACACGAACCAGGCGCTGGACTGGTCGAACCATGTCGAGGTCGTCGAGGCACAGATGGCGCTCGCCGGGGACGCCTCGGGCAGTCACGACATCACCTTCTACCGTCTCGTCGAACGAGCCAACCTGCTCATCTGCCGGAGGTCCCTGCCATGAAACATCGTTACGGGCTTTTTGGGGCTTATCTTCTTGCCATCGGCTTGCTGTTCGCGTCGGCATGGTCCGTAGCGGGACCCGTATTGAAACGTCGCGTAGACGCGGTAGGTACGGGCAGCGTCAACGCACGAATCCTCGCATCGTTCCAGACGCACATACGACCGGCTCAGGAATGGTATGTAACGGTGCTCGACGGCGGCACACCCAGCACCGCTCAGTTCGCGGCATTCTCGCGGCAGTTCGCGACGGCCACTTTCGTCAGTTTCACCTACGAGTACACAGTCAACGGCCGGTCGATGCAGCGCGTGTATCACGCACGCTCGGGGCATAACGAGCCGAACACGGGAATGGCCGGCGTTCGTGCGCCCAGGTCCTACCGGAGTTTCTTCACGCATCAGGGCGCCGACATCGTCGCCTGGCACGATGCACGGCCCAACACGAGTACGGTGACCGTGTCTCCCGTTCCCGGCGACAACTTTCCGCAGCAGCGTAAGCGCGACGCGGAGCTGAAGGTCGCCCAGCGCATCGAGCGCGACATTCTGGCGGGTCGCGTTCCGGCGGGAGGTCAGCTCTATGGGTTCTCGAGTCAGGAGCCTTGTGCGTCTTGCGAAGCGGCACTACAGGCACTGTCGGACCGCCGTAACATCACCGTGAGGGTCTCGTTTCTCGGTTTTGGCAGCGCGGCATATACGGCGTTCGACCGTCTCCGGCACCAGCATCTGACGTCCATTGAGGTGGCGGTCAATGGGGGGCAGCTGAACCTGTTGAACCAGTCGGCCGAGTCGCCGGATGCCCGGGTTGGAGTCGCATGCATCGACACGCCGGGGGATGGCGAGGTGGCCGACTGAGCGAGCCGTCAACCCAGGGGGCGTACGCGAAACGTGCGTCCCTTGATCTTCCCGGCGCGCAAGCGCTCGAGGGCCCGGTTGGCGAGATCCCGTCGGATCGCCACGTATGCGCGCGTCGCGAACACGTCGATCTTGCCGATGTCCTTGCCGTCCAGGCCCGCGTCGCCGGTCAATGCTCCGAGGATGTCACCGGGCCGCATCTTGTCCTTGCGGCCACCGTCGATGACCAGGGTCTTCATCGGTGCGAGGTTGAGGACCTTCTTCCCCTCGGGTTGCGCGCGGGCCGGATGCCGCGGAATCGCGCCGCCGAGACGCTCTTCGATCGCCTTGATCTTCGGCAACTCGCGGGAGCTCGCCAGCGAAATGGCCATGCCGTTGGCGCCGGCACGTCCCGTGCGCCCGATGCGATGCGTGTGCGTGTCCACGTCGTGTGCGATGTCGTAGCTTACCACGAGGGGCAGGGCGGCGATGTCGAGTCCGCGCGCGGCGACGTCGGTCGCCACGAGGATCGAGCAGCTGTGATTGGCGAAGCGCACCAGCACCTCGTCACGATCGCGTTGTTCGAGATCGCCATGCAGGGCAAGCGCCGTGAAGCCGCGCCGGTCGAGCTCAGCGGCCAGACTCTCGGTGTCCTTGCGCATGTTGCAGAAGACCAGGGTGGCATCGGGTTTTTCGTGCGACAGGATGCGCGCAAGCACGTCGGCTTTCTGCGCGGGCTCGACCTCGACCACGCGTTGCTCGATGGTCGGGACGTCGTGCGGCTCGTCAGCGGTGACCGTGACGGGGTCGCGCTGGACGCGTCCGCTCATCGTGCGGATGTCATCCGGATACGTGGCGGAGAACAGCAGGGTCTGGTGGTGCTTCGAAATGCGCTTGACGATGTCGTCGATGGCTTCCTCGAAGCCCATGTCGAGCATCCGGTCCGCCTCGTCCAGCACCAGCATCTTGATGCCGCCACCGTGCAGGCTCTCGCGTTTGAGGTGTTCCTGCACCCGGCCGGGCGTGCCGACGACGATGTGCGGATCGTGTTCCAGCGACGCCAGCTGCGGGCCGAGCGGCATGCCACCGCAGAGTGTCAGCAGCTTCACGTTCGGGATGTTCACGGCCAGCCGTCGCAGCGCCTTGCTGACCTGGTCGGCCAGTTCACGGGTGGGGCACAGCACGAGTGCCTGCAGGCGGATTTCGTCGGGGTCGAGCTGCTGTAGCAGCCCCAGCCCGAACGCCGCCGTCTTGCCACTACCGGTGCGGGCCTGGGCGATGACGTCGCGGCCCTCCAGAATCGGCGGCAGGCTGTCCCGCTGGATCGGCGTCATCGACGTGTAGCCGAGGCCGTCGATGGCGGAGAGCAGGGCGGGCTTTAGGGGCAGGGAAGCAAAGGTATCCATGGCGGCATGATCGCACATCGTCCCCCGGTAGCCCTCCCTGTCAGCATCCGGGCGCGGCGGACGGTTCCGCAGAGACGGTGTTGTCTTCCGTGGACGAACCCTCCGAGACCCGGGGCAGGCGCGGTGGACCCAGGCGAAACGACCGCCGCCGCCACGAAAAGCCCTTGAACGTCCGGTCGAGAGCGCGCGGACTCAGGTCGCGGCGAATCTGGGCGGCGCGCGCGCTGTCCAGCACGTCACGGGCCAGTAGCGGCTCACCCGTGGAGCCGACCAGCATGCGACCTTTAAGACGGGCGCTGCCGGACTCGATCAAGGCACGCTGCTCGCCACTGGGAATGGAGCCGAACATGTGGCTGACCCTGACCTCGATGCCGTATTCGTCCGACAGTTTGCGCATGGCATCCTCACAGGAGCCGCACGTAGCGCCGCCGATTTCACCGCGTATGCGTCCACCACGGGGGATCACACCCGCACGGATGTCATTGCTGATGCGTCGTAGGCGAATCTACCTACCATTGGGTCCGCGAGGGCAGGAGGCCCTTCAGTTCGGCCTCGGTCAGGTTCCGCCACTGGCCGGGCTTCAGGTGCCCCAGCTTCACGTTGACGACGCGCACGCGGCGCAGCTGGGTCACCCGGTAGCCGAACTCGGCGGCCATCAGGCGGATCTGCCGGTTCAGACCCTGCGTGAGGATGATGGCGAAGCCGAACTTCGCGATCTTCCTCACCTTGCACGGCCGGGTCATCTGGCCGTGGATGCGTACGCCCCTGGCCATGCCGCGCAGAAACTCATCGGTCACCGACTTGTTCACCGCCACGAGGTATTCCTTCTCGTGGTTGTTCTCCGCACGCAGGATCTCGTTGACGATGTCCCCGTTGCTGGTCATCAGGATGAGGCCTTCGGAGTCCTTGTCCAGCCGACCGATCGGAAAGATGCGCTGCGGATGGTCGACGAAGTCGACGATGTTGCCGTCGACGGTCTGGTCCGTCGTGCAGGTGATACCGACCGGCTTGTTCAGTGCGATGTACACGCCGCGGCTTCTGGACGGGCTTGCGATCAGCGTGCGCGCGACCACCACCTCGCCGTCGACCTTGACCACGTCGCCGTCGAGCGCCTTGGCGCCCGTGCTCACGACTTCGTCGTTGATCGTCACGCGGCCGGCGATGAGCAGCTCGTCGGCCTCGCGTCGCGAGCAGAGTCCCGCCTCGCTGATGTACTTGTTGACGCGCATCGGCTTACGAACGCATCCCGACGCCGCGGCTGAGCAGGCGCAGTGCCACGGCCGACAGGCCGACTACGAAGACGATCATCACGATGAACGCCGTGACGATGGGCACGTCGCTGACGCCGAGCACGCCGAAGCGGAACGCGTTGACCATGTACAGGATCGGGTTGACCAGCGAGATCGAGCGCCACGGCTGGCCGAGCAGGTCGACCGAGTAGAACACGCCGCCCAGGTAGGTCAGCGGGGTGAGCACGAAGGTCGGGACCAGCGCGATGTCGTCGAACTTCTTCGCGAATACGGCATTGACGAAGCCGGCCAGCGAAAACACCGTGGCACCCAGTACGACCGACAGGAAGGTGATGATCGGATGGGACACGTGCAGGTCCGTGAAGAACAGCGCGATCAGCAGCACCAGTGCGCCGACGACCACGCCACGCACGACGGCGCCGATGACGTAGCCGAGCAGGATCACCCAGTTGGGCATCGGCGACACCAGCATCTCTTCCACGTATCGGCCGAACTTGGCGCCGAAGAAGGATGACGAGATGTTGCCGTAGCTGTTGGTGATGATGCTCATCATGACCAGACCCGGCACGATGTACTGCATGTACGTGAAACCATGCATCTCACCGATGCGGCTGCCGATCAGCTTGCCGAAGATGACGAAGTAGAGCGTCATCGTGATGGCCGGCGGAATCAGCGTCTGCGTCCAGATACGCATGATGCGCATGATCTCGCGACGGACGAGGGTGCCCAGGGCGACGAGGTTGGTGGAGGCGCTCATGCCGCGTTCTCCCGGCCGTGCTCGACCAGTCGGACGAAGAGTTCCTCCAGCCGGTTGGACTTGTTGCGCATCGAGGTCACGGTGACGCCGTGGCCGGAAAGCGTGGCGAACAGGGAGTTGAGGTCGTGCGAGCGGGACATCTCGGCTTCGATAGTGTGGTCGTCCAGCGCGCGCAGCACCACGCCGGCCGGGGTCGGCAGATTGGCCGGCACGCTGGCCACGTCGAGCACGAAGGTCTCGACGTCGAGGGTGGCGAGGAGGCTCTTCATCGACGTGTTCTGGACGATGCGGCCCTGGTCGATGATGGCGATGTTGCGGCAGAGCTGTTCCGCTTCCTCGAGGTAATGCGTGGTGAGGATCACCGTCGTGCCGGCCTCGTTGATGCCCGAGACGAACTGCCACATCGAGCGCCGGATCTCGATATCGACGCCGGCCGTCGGTTCGTCGAGGATCAGCAGCTTGGGCTCGTTCATCATCGCGCGGGCGATCATGAGGCGGCGCTTCATGCCGCCGGACAGGGTGCGCGCCTGCAGGTGCGCCTTGTCCCACAGGCGCAGCTCCTTCAGGTACTTCTCGGCGCGGACCCGGGCTTCCGCCCGGCCGACGCCATAGAAACCGGCCTGGTTCACGCAGATGTCGAACGGCTTCTCGAACTGGTTGAAGTTGATCTCCTGGGGAACCAGGCCGATCAGGCGCATCGCGTCGCTGCGGTGCTTGTGGATCGATACCCCGAAGATCTCGGCGTCGCCCGAGGTCGAGTTGACCAGGGAAGACAGGATGCCGATGAGGGTGGATTTGCCGGCGCCGTTGGGGCCGAGCAGGGCGAAGAAATCCCCCGGCTGGACGGTCAGGGAGATGCCCTTGAGGGCCTCCACGCCGTTGCCGTAGGTTTTCCGGAGATTCGTGACGTGCAGAGCGGGGATGGTCATGGGCTGCGCCGGGATGACAAGCCGCCTATTATACCGGGCTTTGCCGGGTCCCCTCGTTCCCTGGCGTCAACAGAGACTTTCCATGGCCGAACAATTCGAGCTCCGTCTGACCGACAGCTTCATGCTTGCCCCCTCGGTCCGGCACCTGTCGTTCGAGCGGGTGGACGGTCAGCCGCTGGCCTTTGTCCCGGGCCAGTTCCTGCAGATCCACTTCCACTACGACGATGGCAAGGCGACCAAACGCAGCTACTCGGTCGGCAGCGTGGGTGACGGCAGCAGCCCGGTCCAGCGGATCGAGATCGCCGTAAGCTATGTCGAGGGCGGGGCAGCGACGAAGCTGCTGGGCGATCTGGAACACGGCCAGACCGTGGATGCCAGCGGCCCTTACGGCCGCTTCTGCCTGATGGACGGCGACCGGAACGCGCGTTACATCCTGATCGCCACGGGCACCGGCGTGACCCCGTACCGGGCCATGCTGCCGCAGATCGAGGCCCTGATCGCCAGTCGCGGCTGCCGTTTCGTGCTGCTTTACGGCGCCCGCAACGAGGGTGAACTGCTCTACGGCGAGGAGTTCGAGGCCTTCGCGCGCAAGCATGAGGGCTTCACCTTTCACGCCTGCCTGTCCCGCGGCGCCCGTCCCAGCCCGCGTCCGCACGACCGCCTGGGTTACGTTCAGGACATGCTGGCGGAGCTGGAGCCCAGCGCCGAGGGGGATATCGCCTACCTCTGCGGCAATCCCAACATGGTCGATGCCGCGTTTTCGGCACTGAAAGACCATGGTCTGCCCGTCCAGCATATTCGCCGGGAGAAATACATCTCCTCGCGCTAAACTCGCCCCCCATGCACGCCTACGCCGCCCCGTCTGACCTCTCTGCCGAGATGCGGCGGTACGCGATGCTCGACCAGCGCCTGCTCGCTGCCGTCCGCGCCATCCGTATCCTGCCCACGGTCTCCTGGCCCGCCTCGGTCGAAGAACGCCTGATCGCGGAGTTTGGCGCCGGACGGCTCTCGATCCCGACCATCGCGTACCACCCGCCGCGACTGGGCGACACGCGCGCCGAGCTGGAAGCGATCGAGGCCGAAGCGTCCGAGGATCATCCGATCGCCGACTACCTGCGGCGCACGGCCGAGTCGTGGCGGATCGCCACGCAGATGCTCGAGTCCGCCGGCACCGACGGCGTCACGCAGGCATCCGTCGCGCTTTACGGTCGCCCTGGCGATGCCATACCCGGCAGCAACCGCAGCAACCTGGATGCCGCCCGCTATTTCGTGGACCTGGCGGACGAACTGGGCGCGGATCTGGAAACCGAAGACGCCACCGGCAACATCCCGGCGGAAGAGCTGCGCCGCGACATGGCCTCCCAGCTGGACGCGTTCTTCTCGCCAGGCACTATCTCCGTCGAGGTGGATCCGGAGCTGACCGCGAAGGCGGCGGCCGGCGCGACCCGCATCCGTTTGCGCGGTGGTATCCGTTTTACCGAATACGATCGTCACCAGTTGCTGGCCCATGAGGCCTTCGTCCATTCGCTCACCGCGTTGAATGGTCGCGAGCAGCCGGTCCTGGCATCGCTGGCGCGCACGTCGCCACGTGTCACCGCGACGCAGGAGGGCCTGGCGGTGTTCGCCGAGCTGATGTCCGGCGCCATCGATATCTCGCGGCTGAAGCGAATCAGCCTGCGCATCCTGGCGATCGACATGGCCCTGAACGGTGCCGATTTCGTCGAGGTGTTCCGGTACTTCCGTGAGTGCGGGCAGAACGTCGCCGACAGTTTCCACTCGGCGCAGCGCGTCTTTCGTGGCGTGCCGCTCAGCGGCGGCTCGGCGTTTGCGAAGGACAATGTCTACCTGACCGGGCTGCTCGCGGTGCACACCTTTTTTCGCTGGGCGTTGCGGCAGCGCCGCCTCGACCTGCTGCGCAACCTCTTCGCCGGCAAACTGGCACTGCACGACGTCATGAGCCTCGAAGCGCACTTCGCGAACGGCGATATCGCGGCCCCGCGCTATCTCCCGCCGTGGATGCAGCACGTGCACGGGCTGGCGGGGAAGCTGGCGTTCTCGCTGTTCGTGAATCATATCCACATGGCGGGCGTCGAGGCCGAGGAAATTTCGCTCGGCCTCTGAACGGCGTCGATCAACGGATACGGAAGTCGCCGGGCGACAGGGCGAAGAAGGGCGTGCTCGTGTCGCTACAGGCAACCGACAGTCGGCCGCGCATCGTTGGCGCGACGGTCCCGGGGATGGTGAAGCGCGCCGTTCCGTTGTTCCTCACACGGGTGAGCAGGTTCTCTTCGAGCCAGCTTTCGCCGCCGTCCACGGATAGCCTGACGTCCACACTCGTGCAGGAAAGCGGGGGCTTGTCGGTGCCGGCGACGCGCCATTTCACGGCGATCGTCTTGCCGCGGCTGAGCGTTGCGCTTTTCCGGGGAGCGACGACCTCGAATGCGGCGCCCGTGTCGACGACGTCGACCGTGATATCGCGGCTGACGACGTGCGCCAGCTGGTCGAGGTTGTCGCGTGCGGTGAGCCGGAAGTTCAGCGTGCGATCGCGCATGGGGAAGGTGTCACCGCGACCGATCGGCTCCTTGCCAAGCAGCACCCCGGTCGCCGGGAAGGTCTGGCTTCCGCTGGCAGTGGGGCGTCGCGACCGGAACAGCGGTCCGTTGCCGGTATCCGTGAGTTCGGCCGTGGTCTGAGCGCGGCCGCGGTCGATCTGCTCGAACGTGTACGTAGGTGTGGCACCGGCATGCACGTAGCTCAGTGCCCCCGCCAGTTCGAACGGTGTCCGCGCGGGGACCGCCACATAGGACGGGTAGCTGGTGTCGACCATCGGGGTGCGGATCGGGTTGACGCGGGTGGCGGCGCACGATCCGCCTTCGGAATCCAGCCACGCGCGGATCTCTCCGATGCTGCGGCCGTGGAAGTAATCGTCCGAGCGCGTCTGCAGGTTGGCGGACGTGATGCCGGCGTAGCCCATGATCGTGGAGCCGCCGCCGGGCTCTACCGCTGCATCGGGCTCGCGCTGATCCGACCCGGGGTCGGCGATATTGAAGGTGTGTTGTCCGCCGAACTGGTGGCCCAGTTCATGGGCGACGTAATCCACATGGAAGGTGTCACCGAAGGGATCGGCGCTGCCTGTCATGCCTGCCGCCTTATCCGCGCCATCGTCTTCGTAGTCCTGATCGGTGACTTTCGTTCCCGGCCGTACGTCGATCGTGCGTGTTGCGTTAAGACATGTGTTGCCGATGCGTCCCGCCAGTCCCGCGGTGCCGGAAGCGACAGCATGCACGAGATGGCCGACGTCATAGTTCTCGCGGCCCAGTGTCTGCGCGGCGACGGCGGCGTTGCGCAGGACGAGCTGGTCGTCGTCCCCGAGACCTTTGAAAGGGTCCGTGTCCTTATCCGCGAAGATGAGTCGGTCGTTGTTCTCCGCCAGCTGGAAATGCACGCCCAGGTCGTTCTCGTAGATCGCGTTCAGCCGGTTGACGACCTTCGCCACGCCGGCCAGGCCATCCTCGACAGTGCCGCCCATCTTCGCGACGTAGTCGCTGCTGGCGCTCATGGCGATGCGAAACGTTCGCAGGAGCTGGCCGCTGCCGGTGCGTGCCTTGCCTGCCCGCGTTCCCGGCGCGGCGGTGGGAAGGCCGCCGCCGTGCGGCGTTGTCTCGCGCAAAGCGGGACCTGCGGGTGCATCCGCTCGCCGGAATACGACGTGGATGGCCGGGGAATGTCGCGAGCGAGCCCCGGGGGCGCGTTTTACCGGCGTTTCGGGCTGAACGATCCAGTCGCCGGCGCGATCGGTCACACGAGCATGCACCGCGCCGGCCGCATCGATGTCGATACGCGCGGTGCGCCCTTCGGCATCGCGGCCGATCATGCTGCGGAGCCCGGGAAAGCGCGCGGCCAGCCCGGGAGGAAGTACACCCGAGTCCTCGAGGGTGAAGCGAGTGGCGCCGCTAACGGGCAAAGGAAGCTCGATGGTCTGCGCGGTCTGGCTGCTGCGCCCGACCGCCCGCGCTTGCCCGAAGGCGGCCAGACCGTCGGCGCGCAGTGCGACACGTCGCTGATGAACGGGAGAGCTGGTCGTCGCCGCTGACCGGGCACTTGCGCCAGCACGCGTCACGTCCGACCAGAGCGCCTGAGGATTGGCATAGGCGACCGGGAGGCCGGATAGCAGCGCAGTGACGGCCGTGAAGAGTACGAGGCGTCGGGGAGGGGAGTACAGGGACATGGAATTCCTTTTCGCGTGGGGACGCGTCGAGATGCGATGTGGGTGGATGCTCCATGACGCCACACGTGCGTGGTCAACATCTGTAGGGGAATCCCGATAGACCGCTAAGCGATGGCCTTCGCGTCACGGCGCGCGGATCACAAAAGGGCCTGGCGATACCGCGAAAAAAGGTCGCCAGTCGCAACGAAGACGAAGACGGGCGACATCGCTCGTCACTTCCGTGGGAAGCCGCACTGTCGCCGAGCCGTTATTCGGCACGTCCGTGGCCAGCGGCGTTTCAAGCCAGTGCGAGCCGGCATCCACCGAGAGGTCGACATGCAGGAAGTGACAGGAAATCGGCTTGTCCGTGGTGCCCGCCACGTCCCAGCGGATGTCGAGCGCGCCACCGGCGACGACAACGATCCCGGCGGCCGGTGCCGCCATCGCAAAAGCGCGCCCCGTGTCCACGACCCGCACCCGCCTGTCCGCGCTGGCGAGCGTGGCCGTCGCGCCGGCGTTGTCACGCACCGTCAGGCGGAAATGCAGGTCGCGCGATGTGGTTGGCAAGGTTTCTCCCGGACTCGCCCGCTCGTCACCGAGCAGCACCGGAAGACGAGGGAAGGTGCGTTGCGGCGTCGATGACGGGGCGAAGGAGCGAAACAAGGGCCCCTTCCCGTCGTCGACGAGCGGCCCCCGCTGCCCTGTCCCCGCATCCATCTGTTCCCAGGTATAGGTCAGGCGATCGCCGGGGGATGCCGCTTCCACGGCGGCGTCGAGGGTAAACGGCGTACGCGCCGGAATCACGGTGGTTTCGGCCAGCGGCACGGGATCGATCCAGGGTGCGACGGCGGATGTCAGGCGTCGCCCGGCGCAACGCCCGCCGCGCGATCCGAGCCACGCCTGGATCTGCTCGATGCTTCGTGCGTGGAAGTACAGGCCCGGGCGCGGCTGGAGCCAGTGGTCTTCCGTGCCGCAGCCCGACGTGGCGTAGCCCATGATCGTGCTGCCGCCACCCGGTTCCACGGCGCTGTCGTCGAGTGTGGCGCGTCGGCACGCATCGGCGGTCGGCCATGCGCCGAGCTGGCGTCCGAGGACGTGCATGAAATAACCGAAGGCATGCGATGACCCGGCCGGGTCCGCATGCCCGCTCCACGCGGCGGCCTTGTGCGTGGCGAAGAAGTCCGCATCGCGTGCGTCGCTGCACGATGTACCGACATGACTGTCGCCACCCTCGAACGTGCTGAAGGCATGGCCGATATCGTAGTGACGCGATCCGATTTCCCGGTCGATCAGCGTGACGGCCGCCGGGCCGGGTTCATGCGTTTCGAACAGGTCGCCACGCGCGTTTGCGACGACGATGCGATGGTTGCGATCCACCAGGGTGAGATGGACACCCAGGTCGGTTTCGAGCACCTCGTTGGCGCGGTTGACCAGATGGACGATCTCCGCGAGCGCGCTGGCGACGGTACCGCCGTTCCTGGCGACATAACGGCTGCTCGCGGCGACGGCGAGGCGGAAGTCGTAACGCACGATGCCCGACGGGCGCGCGCTCCGCCGACGTTTCAGGGGTGTGACCGCCTCGGCGGGTGCCTGCCGCGTCTCGGCGGCGCCACGCGTCTCGGCGGCTGGCGTACTCGCGTTGCCGAGGGCAAGGAAGTCTTCCGGCTCCCTCTTCCACGTGTCGCCGGGGCGGATGAGCCACTCCGTACTGCCCGACCGGACGCTCGCCCGGATACCGCGCGGGGAGAGGTCGAGACGAAGCGTGCGGCCTTCGTCATCCTCGCCACGGAAGCTGCGAAGGCCGGGAAATCGCTTCACCAGCCCGCGCGGCAACGTGCCGGAATCGCGGACATGGAAGACGTGCGCGCGACCGTCCGCCAATGGAAGGACGACATCGGTGCCGGGGCGCGGTGCCAGCGGAAGCCGAAGAAGCCGCTGACGCAGGGCCGTTTCGTCGACGGTGACCGTGGCAGCGAAGACCCAGGCCGGGGCGAGAAGAAGCGCGACAACCGAAGGAGCGATAAAACGCATGAGGACGGCCGGCAGACAGGAAGGGCCGACCACGTTAGGCAGCAGGGCGGCCCGGTTCTGCCGGATTCCGCAAGGCAGAAATGTAGGTTTTTCATATCACTGGATGTCGCAATGCAACACACCGCGGCGCGGGAGAACCGCGGTCGCGGTGCTAACATCGCGGGCTACTTTCCCACCTAAGCTCCCACAGGACTCCATGGCCATCTCCGAGGAACTGAGGCAAGCCGCTCTCGAATATCACCGTCTTCCGCGCCCCGGCAAGATCAAGGTCACGCCGACGACGTCACTGCTCACGCAGCGAGATCTCTCGCTCGCGTACTCCCCGGGTGTCGCCGCCGCCTGCGATGAAATCGTCGCGAATCCGACCTCCGCCGCCGAGCTCACCGCGCGCTCCAACCTGGTGGCGGTGATCACCAACGGCACGGCGGTGCTCGGTCTGGGCAATATCGGTGCGCTGGCCAGCAAGCCGGTGATGGAAGGCAAGGGCGTGCTGTTCCAGAAGTTCGCCGGGATCGACGTGTTCGACATCGAGATCGACGAGACCGATCCGGACAAGCTGGTCGATATCATCGCCAGTCTCGAGCCGACGTTCGGTGGCATCAACCTCGAGGACATCAAGGCACCGGAGTGCTTCATCGTCGAGCGCAAGCTGCGCGAGCGGATGAAGATTCCCGTGTTCCACGACGACCAGCACGGCACCGCGATCATCGTCGGCGCGGCGGTCATCAATGCGCTGCTGGTCACGGGCAAGAAGATCGAAGACGTGAAGCTCGCCACCACCGGCATGGGCGCCGCGGGCATTTCCTGCGTCGACATGCTGGTGACGCTGGGCCTCAAGCGCGAAAACATCCTCGCCTTCGATCGCGACGGGGTGCTGCACAGCGGTCGCACCGATCTGGATCCGGACAAGCAGCGTTACGCGCGTGACACGGACAAGCGCACGCTGGCCGAGATCGTCGAAGGCGCGGATATTTTTCTGGGTCTTTCCGCCGGTGGCATCCTTAAGCCGGAGATGGTCGCCACGATGGCGGACCGCCCCATCATCTTCGCGCTGGCCAATCCGAATCCGGAAATCCTGCCGGAAGACGCCAAGGCCGTGCGTCCCGACTGCATCATGGCGACGGGCCGCTCGGATTATCCGAACCAGGTGAACAACGCGCTGTGCTTCCCCTACCTGTTTCGCGGCGCGCTCGACGTCGGTGCCTCCGTCATCAACGAACCGATGAAGGTGGCCTGCGTCAAGGCCATCGCTGAGCTCGCACGTCGCGAAGCGTCCGATGTGAGTGCACGCGCTTACGGTGGCAAGCCGCCGAGTTTCGGTCCCGAATACCTGATTCCGCAGCCGTTCGATCCGCGCCTGCTGATTCAGCTGCCGCCGGCGATCGCCAGGGCGGCGATGGATTCCGGCGTGGCCGAGCGTCCCATCGAAGACTTCCCGGCGTACATCGAAACGCTGACCAGCTTCGTCTTCCGTACGGGCCTGCTGATGAAGCCGGTGTTCGAGCGGGCGAAGGCCGATCCCAAGCGCGTCGTCTACGCTGAAGGCGAAGAAGAAACGACACTGCGCGCCGTGCAGACGGTGGTGGACGAAGGCCTGGCCAAGCCGATTCTGGTCGGTCGCCCCGACGTCATCGAAAAGCGTATCGCGCGCGCGGGCCTGCGTCTGAAACCCGGCATCGACTTCGAGATGTGCAACATCCATTCGGATCCACGTTTCGAAGACTACTGGCGTCTGTACCACTCGATCATGGAGCGCCGCGGGGTCACTCCCGCGTCGGCCAAGGCGGTGGTGCGTTCGCGTCCGACAGTCATCGCGGCGCTGATGGTGGAGCGTGGCGAGGCCGACGCGATGATCTGCGGTCTGGTCGGCACCTACCAGAGCAAGCTCGAATACATCGCCGACATCATCGGCCTGGACGAGGGCGTCTCGGAGGCCTCGGCCATGGCCGCGGTGGCGACGGAGAAGGGTACCTTCTTCTTCCTCGACACCTACGTGCAGGAAGATCCCAGTGCCGAGCAGATCGCCGAGGCCACGCTGCAGGCCTCCATCCGCCTGAAGCTGTTCGGCATCCAGCCCAAGATCGCCCTGCTGTCCAGTTCCAACTTCGGCAGCCGCGAGACCCGCAACTCGCGCAAGATGCGCGAGGCGCTCAGCCTGATCCGCAAGAGCGTCCCCAAGCTGGAAGTCGAGGGTGAGATGCAGGCGGACGTGGCGCTCAACCCCGAACTGCGCGAGCGGATCTTCCCGAACTCGCGGCTCGAAGGTAAGGCCAACGTCTTCGTCTTCCCGAACCTGGATGCCGCCAACACGGCCTACAACATGGTCCGCACCCTGTGCGACGGCGTCGTCATCGGCCCGATTCTCATGGGCGTGGCCAAGCCGGCGCACATCCTGACGCCCCAGGCGACGGTCCGCCGTGTGGTCAACATGACCTCCGTGGCCTGCGTCGAGGCGCAGATCCGTGCGGGTAAGCCCAGGACGGTCGTAAACGACTGATTGCCGGGTTTATCACGAGGCAAATCCCCATACCGCCGCGTATGCGAATACGTTGCGGTATCATGTGAAGGTTTTCCCGCCACCCGCGGGCTTCTTCAGACCCCATGAGCGCGCGGCCAGCGCGAGCGGAGCATCCATGGACCAGATCGACGATATCCTGAACCAGGACCTCGACCCTACCGAAACCCGGGAATGGGTCGAGTCGCTCAACGCCGTCATCAATCATGACGGTACCGAGCGCGCGCATTACCTGCTGGAGCGCATGGTCGATTCGACCCGTCGCGCGGGCGGCTACCTGCCGTTCGATCCGACGACGGAGTACGTGAACACCATCCCGCCGCACATGGAAGCGCGCAGCCCGGGCGACGCCGCCATCGAGTGGCGCATCCGCTCGCTGGTCCGCTGGAACGCCCTCGCCACCGTCGTTCGCGCCAACCGCAAGCCGGGCGACCTCGGCGGCCACATCTCCAGCTTCGCCTCCTCGGCGACCCTGTACGACGTCGGCTTCAATCACTTCTGGCGCGCCCCCAGCGCGGACCACCCGGGCGACCTGGTGTTCCATCAGGGCCATTCGGCGCCGGGTGTCTACGCCCGCTCGTTCCTCGAAGGCCGCATCGGCGAAGAACAGCTCGACCTGTTCCGCATGGAAGTGGAAGGCAAGGGCCGTGGCCTGTCCTCCTACCCGCATCCCTGGCTCATGCCCGACTACTGGCAGGTGCCGACCGTCTCGATGGGTCTCGGCCCGATCCAGGCGATCTACCAGGCGCAGTTCTGGAAATACCTCGAACATCGCGGCCTCATTCCGAAGTCCGATCGCAAGATCTGGTGCTTCATGGGTGACGGCGAGTCGGACGAGCCGGAGTCGCTGGGTGCGATCTCGCTGGCCGGCCGCGAGGGCCTCGACAACCTGATCTTCGTCATCAACTGCAACCTGCAGCGTCTCGACGGCCCGGTTCGCGGCAACGGCAAGATCATCCAGGAACTGGAAGGCGTGTTCCGTGGCGCCGGCTGGAACGCCATCAAGGTCGCCTGGGGCAGCTACTGGGATCCGCTTCTCGCCCGCGACACCTCGGGCAAGCTGCGTCAGCTGATGATGGAAACCGTCGACGGCGAGTACCAGGCCTGCAAGGCCTTCGGTGGCGCCTACACGCGCGAGAAATTCTTCGGCAAGTACCCGGAAACCGCCGCGCTGGTCGCCAACATGTCCGACGACGACATCTGGCGCCTGAACCGCGGTGGCCACGATCCGCACAAGGTCTATGCGGCCTACCACGCGGCCGTGAACACCAGGGGCATGCCGACCGTCGTCCTCGCCAAGACGGTGAAGGGCTACGGCATGGGCGCCGCGGGTGAGTCGCAGAATCCGGCGCACAACCAGAAGAAGATGGATACCGACGCGATCCGCGCCTTCCGCGACCGCTTCAACATTCCCATTCCCGACGACAAGCTCGACGAAGTGCCGTACTACCATCCGGGCAAGGACTCGGAAGAAGTGCAGTACATGCTCGAGCGCCGTCGCGCGCTCGGCGGTTCGCTGCCGCAGCGCCGCCGCAAGTCCGACCAGTCATTCAAGGCACCGACGATCGAGTCGTTCGAGCAGATCACCAAGGGCACCGGCGATCGCGAGATCTCCACCACCATGGCCCTCGTGCGTGGCATGAACCTCATGCTGCGTGACAAGGAGCTGGGCCCGCGCATCGTGCCTATCGTGGCCGACGAAGCCCGCACCTTCGGTATGGAAGGCATGTTCCGCCAGATCGGTATCTATGCGCCGTTCGGTCAGAAGTACCGGCCGCAGGATGCCGACCAGCTGCTGTATTACCGCGAGGACCAGAAGGGTCAGGTGCTGCAGGAAGGCATCAGTGAGGCCGGCGGCATGAGCGCCTGGCTGGCCGCGGCCACCAGCTACAGCATCAGCAACGTGCCGATGCTGCCGTTCTTCATCTACTACTCGATGTTCGGTTTCCAGCGCATCGGCGACCTCTGCTGGGCCGCCGGCGACATGCGCGCGCGCGGCTTCCTCATCGGCGGTACCTCGGGCCGCACCACGCTCAATGGCGAAGGCCTCCAGCACGAAGACGGTCACTCGCACCTGCTCTCCGGCGCGATCCCGAACGTGGTGTCGTACGACCCGACCTTCTCCTACGAGCTGGCCGTCATCATGCAGGACGGTACGCGCCGCATGATGCAGGAGCAGGAAGACGTCTACTACTACATCACCGTGATGAACGAGAACTACGCCCACCCCGATCTGCCGAAGGGCAGCGAGGAAGGTATCGTCAAGGGCATGTACCTGTTCAAGGACGGCGGCAAGGCGAAGAAGAACGAGCCGCGCGTACAGTTGATGGGTTCGGGCACGATCCTGCGCGAAGTCATCGCGGCCGCCGAACTGCTCGAGAAGGACTTCGGTGTCTCGTCCGACATCTGGTCGGTGCCGAGCTTCTCGGAAGTCCGTCGCGAAGGTTTCGACGCCGAGCGCTGGAACCGTCTGCATCCGGAATCGCCGCAGCGCGTGCCGTACATCACCGGTCTGCTCGCCGACCGTCAGGGTCCGGCGATCGCCGCGACCGACTACGTGCGTGAGTTCGCCGATCAGGTCCGCGCCTTCATGCCGGACGGCATGCGTTACACGGTGCTCGGCACGGACGGCTACGGCCGCAGCGATACGCGTGCGCACCTGCGCAGCCACTTCGAGGTCGATCGCTACTGGATCGCCCAGGCCGCCCTGGCTGCGCTGGCGAAGGAAGGCAAGGTCAACGCCAAGGACGTCAGCCGCGCGATCAAGGAATACAAGCTCGACATGGATAAGCCGAACCCGATGACGGTCTGACAGTCGTCATGTGAGACGCGTAAAAAGGGCCGGAGCGATCCGGCCCTTTCTTTTTTTGGCATCACGTCATGTCGATGGCGGGGCTGTTATCCATGAACGCAACCGACTGCGGAATTCCTGCCATGCGCCTTCCTTTGCTCACTGTCGCCGTCGTCACGCTCGCTGCGTGCGCGACCTCGCCCCAGCAGGGCTCGGCATCGCGGCTGCTGTATATCGCCGGCAGCAAGGTGCCATGCACCAACGGCGTCATGAAGACCGAATGTCTTCAGTACCGCGAGGAGCCGAGCAAACCCTGGCAGATCACATACGTGCCGGTCGAGGGACTCGACTGGAAGCCAGGTAACGAGTACCTGCTGAAGATCACCGAAGTTCGTTCGAAGAACGCGCCGATGGATGCGTCGCGCGTTACCTGGCACGTCGACAAGATTGTCGAACAGCACGCCGAGTCGATGCCGCCGACACCGTGATCGATGGCTGAAACCGATCTTTGAGATAGTAAAAACGTCGGGTAACAAAAAAGGCCGGAAGCGATTCCGGCCTTTCGTCGGGCAGTTCAACGGCGATCAGTCGTCGTCGCGCAGCGCGTGGCGGATCAGCAGGAAGGTGCCGATAGCGGCCGCAGCGATGCCGATGGTGACGCCCGGGTTGCGACGGACCTGCTTGCGCAGCTTGCGATACTGATAGGTCGCCTCGTCCGCGAAATCCTCAGCCAGGTAGCGCGCACGACGACCGGTGCTGCGGCTGGCGAACTTGTTGGTGACGCGACGGGTGCGATCGAGCAGATCGTTGCCCGAGCTCTGGGCCTCATCGGCGTAGTGACGGACGCGCCCCGATACACCGTTGACGGCGCTCTCGACCTGACGCGCGAATTCACGATTTCTGCTCATGGTGACTCCCTCTCAAGTGATGCGGACGGGGATCGACTTTGCGATCCCCGCCGTGAGCACGGTGTAAACAGCCGAGGGTGCGATTGAACGGCGATTCAGCGGGGCGGCTTCGGCGCCAGGTCGTAATCGCCGCCACGTTTCAGGGCCGCCTGATAGGCCGGACGTGCGTGGATCCTTTCCAGGAAAGCGGTCAGGCGAGGGCGTGACGCGTCCAGTCCGCCCCGGCTTGCGGCGGCTTCCAGCGGGAAACTCATCTGGATGTCGGCGGCCGTGAACTCGTCACCGGCGAACCAGCCCGACTGGCCGATTTCGCCTTCCAGGTAGTCCAGATGCAGCTTCAGCTGCGGATCGATGAACGTTTTCTGCCCGCCCTTCGCCATCATTCGTGCCACCGGCTTCGCGAAGAACGGCACCGGGGCGCTCTCCATGCGGACGAACACCAGTTTGAGCAGGAGCGGTGGCATGGCCGAGCCTTCCGCGTAGTGCAGAAAATAGGTGTAACGCCGCGCATCGGCGGTATCCGCGGGTGGTTTCAGTCGTCCGTTGCCGTAGCGACCGACCAGGTATTCGATGATGGCGCCCGACTCCGCCACGGTGATGTCGCCGTCGACCAATACCGGCGATTTACCCAGCGGGTGGATGGCGCGAAGCGACCTGGGCGCCAGCATCGTCTTCGGGTCGCGCTCGTAGCGGACGATCTCGTACGGCAGGCCGAGTTCCTCCAGCAGCCACAGGACGCGCTGTGAGCGCGAGTTGTTCAGGTGATGGACCGTGATCATGGCTGACTCGCGCGTGGAGGGAGGCGCAGGTTAGCAGCGTGCCACGTAGACATTCCATCGACGGGCGGAGAGTAGCGTCTGGGATCTTGTTCACGAGGAGCGATGCCATGAGCCGCGAAGCCGAGACGATTCACACTGGCCCCGGATCCATCGAGCGCCTTCAGGCGCTCATCGGGGATCTGAGGGATAACGCCAAGGTCGTGCTGCATCTGCGGGACGGCTCGCGGATGGAGGGCGTCGTGGCGGTGGTGCCGACGGTGCAGAATTTTGTGGACCCAGCCGGCACCGAAGGCGTCAACGGCGTGGTCAAGCTGATCGACCCCGCCCGCCCCGAATGGTCGGCGACGGTCTCGCTCGACACGATTGCGAAGGTGGAGCACCTGGATTCGGTGGTCTACGGGACGTCACAGAGCTGAGTGACGATGTGGAACCGGGGTCCGCCAGCGGCTCGCCCCGGTGTCCGGCGGCCCCGTCTCAGCCGGCAGCGGCCAACGACTCCTGCAGCTTCTTGCTCTGCTCCGGAAAGGCCTTGCCTTCCGCCGCGATAGTCTCCGCCACCACCTTTTTCGCCTCGCCATCGCGATGGAGTGCACGAAGTGCCTTTACCCGGAACGTCGCCACCGTAAAGCGATTCGCGCCATAGGCCTTCGTGGCCGCCGCGTCCAGATACGGGAGCCCGCCGGCCGCATCGCCCTTCTCCACGAGGCGGCGTCCATAGCGATAGCTGTACACATAATCGTCCGGATACGCCGCGATGAGCTGCTTTTCCAGCGTGTCGAGTTCATCGCCCGCCTTCGCCCGCACGAGGTAGACGCGCAGGTTGTCGGCGAGATTGCGATCGCTCCTGAGGTCGCCGTGCAGCTTCTCGCGGCTGAGATCGATCGCCTTGCGCAGGACGGCCTGCTCACCCTCGTGATCGCCAAGCGCCGCATCGAGATCGGCAGCCGTCAGCACGGCGCTTCGCTGATCGGCACATGCGGGAGTCGCGGTGAAGACCTGCGTCGCGATGAACTGCTCGTACGGTGCCTTCTGCGGGCTCAGTGCGGCCGTGCGTGAGTCGGGATGCCGCGTTTCGGTGGCACCGATCAGATCGTCCAGCACGTAAGGACGATCGCAGCCGATATTGCCGTCGAGAATCTTCGTCGCCGCGGCGGCGATCGCGGCGTCGTCCTTCTTTTCCTTAGCCTGTAGGAGGAGCAGGCGCTGCTTGGCAAGCGCGACGCGTTTGTCCTTGTCGGACACGTTGCGGACCATCGGTGGCAGCGTGTCGAACCACGCCATACCTTCGGTGCCCTGATAGCGCAGCTGGTAGGTATCGAGTACGTCGGCCACCGAGGCGAGCGAGCCCTTCGCGGCATCCGCCTTCTGCTTCGACAGGCGTGCATCGCCGGAAAGCAGTCCGCCGACCTCTTTATAGAACGTGTCGCGGGGACGTTCGGCGAGGATGCGGCCGAGTTCCTCGCCGTCCGGGCCGATGGCCACATAGGTGGGAAGGAAGTGCACGTTCCACTTCGTCATCCAGGCCTTGTCGGCGGGTTGGTCGGCGTCGGCCTCATAGAAGATCACCTTGGTATTGAGATCCGTCCACTCCTTGCCGTTGAGCACGTGACTGGCCATGAAGTAGCACGAGTAACACCATACCGCCTGAAAATCGACGAGCACCGGCTTGTGCTCGCGCTTGCCCTGGGCGAGGGCGGCATCGAGACTGGCTGGGCCCTCATGGGCGGCGAAAGCCGGCGCGGCGAGGGCGACAAGGGTGGCGGCGAGCAGGCGCTTCATGGTGGACGTCCCCTTTTTGGCGGTATAGACGTCCACCCTAATAGCACGTTTCAACGGGTGTGTCAGATCGTGTCGCTGGCGCCTTCGACGGGCTCCGGCTCGGATACCAGCCCCTGGCGGTGCCGCAGGGACGGGAACCACCACATCCAGAGCCCGACGACGACCAGCGTGCCGATGCCGCCGATAAGGGTCGCGTTGACCGCGCCAAGTGCCGCGGCGAGTATTCCTGACTCGAATTCGCCCAGCTGGTTGGAGGTGTTGATGAAGATGGCATTGACGGCGCTGACGCGGCCGCGCATGTCGTCGGGTGTCTCCAGCTGTACCAGCGCGCCGCGGATCACCATGCTGACCATGTCGAACGCGCCCAGCGCGAACAGCGCGACGATGGACAGCCAGAGCGAGGTGGACAAAGCGAAGACCAGCGTTGCGATGCCGAATCCGGCCACCGAGGCGAACATGATCGGCCCGACCCGGCGCTCGAGCGTGTGTCGCGACAGCCAGATCGACATCAGCAGCGCGCCCACCGCCGGAGCGCCACGCAGCATGCCCAGGCCCCAGGGGCCCGTGTGCAGGATGTCCTTGGCAAAGATGGGGAGTAACGCGGTAGCGCCACCCAGCAGCACCGCGAACAGATCCAGCGATATCACGCCGAACACCGCCGGCCGACGACGGATGAAGTGCACGCCTGCGAACAGCGTTTTCAGGGTCGCCGGCTCACGGCGGGGCGGCGCGTGGTCGTACGACAGCCGCGACATCAGCGTGAACGCGACGAGGTAGAGCACGGCGGACACACCGTAGACCGCGGCGGGGCCCGCGATATACAACAGGCCGCCAAGCGCCGGGCCGGCGATCATCGCGGCCTGTCCCGCGGCGGAGGTGGACGCCATCGCCCGTGGAAGCACGTGGGCGGGAACGATGGCCGGCAGCATCGCCGACAAGGCCGGGAACTCGAACGCCTTGCCGACGCCGATCACGAAGACCAGCGCCAGAATGCCCGCTTCGTTCAGGTGGCCGGTGAAGCTGAAGACCGCCAGCGCCGCGATGGCGAGCCATTCGATCGCCTGGCAGAGCGTAACGATTCGCCGCCGGTCGAACTGGTCCGCGACATGCCCTGCCGGCAGCGCCAGCAGTACCGAGGGCACGAACTGCACGAGGCCGATAAGGCCGAGATCCAGGGCGCGCCCGGTGATCTCGTAGATTTGCCAGCCCACCGCGACCGACATCATCTGGAAGCCGAAGCTCGACGCGTTCCTGGCAAACCAGAACTGCAGGAAAGCGCGATGGCGCAGCAGGAAAACGGGCGCCGGGGGCATGGACGACATGAGTACTTCCTTGGGAGCGTTCGCGCATTTTACGCGTCGCCTTGCCAATCGCGTCGTCGAAGGGCGAAGCTACGGCTTTCCATGCCGGAATCGCAAGATCATGCGCAGACTCGCCACGCTCATCGCCGTTACCGCGCTCACCGCCGCCTGTTCGTCACCGCAGGATCAGCCGGCCGCGCAGGCGCCCGTCGCCAACAATCAGGCCGACGAAGCGGCGAAGAAGCTCGAGACCTACCAGCAGTTGCTGAAGCTGCACAACGATGGCCCGGCCGTGCAGCTGGGACATGAGATCGTCGACAAATATCCGGACACGCCAGCCGCCGCCGAGGTGAAAAAGACGCTCGCCGACCTGGAAACCAACTTCAAGGCCGCCAGCGAGAAGGCGCGCCTGTCCGCGTTGTGGCTCTACCAGACCTCACCCATGCAGGGCGGCACGCAGAGTACGGCCACGATCCAGACCACGCGCCCCACGGGCGAAGAGACGGTGCGCCTGATCCTGCGGCGGCATACCGCCTGGGGCCAGAGCGTGTTTCTCTACGCGACCGGCGGCAAGGGCTTCGTCTGCAAGGGCGACTGCGACCTCAAGGCCACTTTCGACGGCAAGCCGAAAACCATCAAGGCCTTCCGCCCGCCGACGGGAGAACCCGCACTGCTGTTCCGCAACGATGCCGCCTTTCTCAAGGATCTTGCGAAGACGAAGCGGCTCACGATCGATGTCGTGACGATCACCCGTGGTGAAACCACCCTTACCTTCGAAACCGGCGGCTTCGACAACGACAAGTGGACGCCGTTGCCGAAGAAAAAGTGATCAGTGCAGGAACAGCTTCTCGGTGATCCGCGTCAGCGGCCATTCGAGCATGGCGTTCATCTTCGCGGGAAGATCCAGCGGGCGGAGCAGCATTTTTACGGTCATTTCCGCGGGAATATGCCGCTTGAGGAGGCCTTCCGCCTTGCTGGTGACACGCCGGAATTCCGCGTCGTCGTGCGCTTTCTCCGGATAGCGCACATTGAAGACGTGGCGCAGCGCGATGTCGCTGTCCTCGTTCTTGATCTCGCTCAGGCGCTTGACCAGCACGCGCAGCGTGCTGAAACGACCGATACCGTCGCGCTTTCGATAGATCCGGAAGTGCTGGTAGAAGTGCTTGTAATGACGGACTTCGTCGCTCTTGATGTGGTTGGTCAGTTCGCGCAGCACCGGCTCATCGGTGACGTCGTTGAGCGCGCGATAGAGGCTGGCGGTGCCTGTTTCGACGACGCAGCGCGCCGCCAGTTCGAGGCCGCGGTTAGGCTCGAGTTCTTCGGCGGTGCAGACGGAACCGTAGTGCGCGAAGAAGTTCCTGAACCCTTCGTCCCAGTCGAACTCGGGCCACACATGGCGAACGTAGGCGGCCAGCGCGCGCCCATGCTGCATTTCCTCGTGCTCCCAGTGATCGCGAAGCCAGGCCTGCAGCTCGTCGTCACCGGCAAAATGATCGACGAGGTTATGCGTGTACAGGTCGGAACCGCTTTCGACGAACGACGAGCTGCACAGCAGGAGGAACAGGTCTTCGTTGTGCCTGACCTTCTCGATGTCGATGCGCGAGAGGTCCAGTTGTTCGAGCGTCCATGGCAAGGTGGCGGCGTAGCTCACTTAAGGTGTTCCTCGATCGCTTGACGTGTTGCCCCCCCCGGGGCGTTGCCGAATTGTGACAAAGCCGGGCGATTAGCGCACCACGGTCACGGGAACATGCGCCTTGGCCAGTACGTCGGTCGAGGTCGAACCGACCAGCCAGCGGGCCAGGGCACCCCGCTCGGTGTGTCCGATGACGATATGGTCGACCCCATGCTGAGCCACGTACGAGAGCAGGGCGTCGCCCGGGCTGCCGTGAACCATGCCCACCTCCACCTGGATACCCGGCGCGGACTGGAGCGCGGCGATTTCGGCCCGCAGGGCATCGAGGCGATCCTTACCGTTGTCGCTCATCATGAGAGCCGACGTGTCGGCGCCGTTGTCCAGCTGCCAGACGGAGACCACGTGCACGCTGGCCTGGGCGCAGGCGGCCAGTTCGATGGCGAACAGGTAGGCGCGGCGGGCGGTTTCCGAGCCGTCGTAGCCGACGAGAATGTTCTTGGGCATGGCAGCTCTCTTTATCTCTTATGACAACCGCATTCGATAGTAGAGCGACCGTGTCGACGCGGCGAGAGGGGTTCACCAGCCGTCCACGTAGCCTGCAGCTTCCTGAACGGCCACGGCGGGACTCCGTGTTTCTTCACATTCGTGAGTGGAGAATCCGCCCACACACAGTCCCTGCCACTCACTCTTACGGAGAATCAACATGATCAAGCGCATCGCGGGTATGGCCATTATTGCAGTGGCTGCGGCAGGTGCTTTCACGGTGCAGCCGGCGAAGGCCGAGTCGACCGCCGCAACGAAGTGCCACATGACCTTCAGCACCACCGGCTGGGCCGCCATCTACAAGAAGGCTGACGGCCGCGGCCACGTCCGTTGCGACAACGGCCAGAGCGCCGACGTGCTCATCCACGTCCGTGGCGGCGGTCTGACGGCTGGCAAGTTCAGCATCGAAGGCGGCAAGGGCGAGTTCACCAACGTCAAGGGCATCAGCGAAATCTACGGCGAATACGCTTCGGGCGGCGCCAACGCGGGTGTCGTGAAGAGCGCCGAGAGCGCCGCCATGACCAAGGGCGAAGTCTCGCTTGCCGTCACCGGCACCGGCCGTGGCTTCAACCTCGGCGTGGATCTGAGCAAGTTCGAAATCGAGCGTCTCGGCAGCAAGTAATCGCGACCGCGGTGAGTTTCGAGGGGCGCCCGATCGGGCGCCCTTTTTTTATGGCCGGCAGAGTGGGGTGAGGCCACCCCGGGAGGCCGGCGAGTACACTCACCCTATTCCATCCCTTTGAGGTTTCTCCCATGCGCCGCCTCCTCAGCGTCATCGCCCTGTCCCTAGTTACCGCCGCCGCCTGGGCCGCCACCCCGGTCGCCGGCGAGAAGGCCCCGGATTTCCGCCTGCAGGATCAGAAGGGTGACTGGCACACCCTCGACACCCATAAGGGCAAGTGGCTGGTGATGTACTTCTATCCGAAGGACTTCACGGCCGGTTGCACCACCGAGGTCTGCACCTTCCGCGACGACATCGCCAAGCTGCACAAGGCCGGCGCGGACGTGGTCGGCGTCAGCCTCGACGACGTCAAGTCGCACGCCGAGTTCGCCGAGAAGTATCACGTGCCGTTCCCGCTCCTGTCGGACGCCGATGGCGCCACGGCCGTGAAGTACGACGTGCTCAACAACAAGCTCGGCATGAAGTACGCCCGCCGCGAAACCTTCCTGATCGACCCGGCCGGCAAGATCGTCAAGGTTTACAAGGACGTCGACCCGGAGAAGAACTCCGGTCAGGTGTTGTCCGATCTCGACCAGTTCAAGAAGGCGGGTGCCTGAGCGTGCTCCAGGCATCCCGCAATGCGCGCCCCTTCGCGCCGTGGCGCATCGTCGTATGGCTGGTGATGCTGCTCGCCGCGGCGGGTTTCGTCATCAATGCCTATGCGTCCGTGGTCGTCGCGCATGCGGCCGGGGCGCTGACGGAGGAAGCCGTTGCCGGCGGCCCCAGTCCCCGTATCGCCCTGGCCTGGTCGGTGGGTTACACGCTGGCCGCCTTCGGCATCATGGTCGTCGCGCTGTCCACACTGCGCTGGCGGGCATGGGCTCGGGATGCGATGCGCCTCGTCGCCCTGTTGCTCATGGTCTGGGCGGCTTACACGGCCTGGTTCGCCTACGGTCAGTGGCAACAGATCGGCGTCGTGCTCGGTCAGCCGGGCCTGCCGCCGGATCTGGTGACGGTCGCGAGCAGGCAGCACACCATCATGCTGGTGAGCGTCATTCTCAAGGTGGTGTCGGTGCCCCTGCTGGGCTGGCTGGCGTGGGCGCTGGGCAGCGTGCGTGTCCGCCAGCAGTTTCTGGCATCGGGTCTGTGAGATCGGTTCAGCGAGGATTAGTCCGGCGGAAGCTATCGAGTCACTTTCGCCGGGATCCTTCATGACCGCTCGCCTGACCGCATTCGTACTGGCCCTCTGCTTCGCGGGCGGTGCCGCAGCCCAGGGTCTCGACCACAGCTGCCGCATCGCAAGCAGCTACGATCTGACCGTACGGCCTGACGCGCTGCTGTTCGAGCGGCCGGAGGTCGCTCCCCGCACCGTGCGAATGCACGACGGATCGCTGTCCACGGACGGTCGTGACGTCAGCCTCAGGCCCGACGAGCAGGACCGCGTCGCGTTGTTCGAACGAAGCGTCCGTGCGTTGTTACCCAAAGCGAAGGCCCTGGCGAGCGATGGGGTCGACATCGCTGCCCAGGCGGTACGCGACGAGGCGGCGACGGCTGCTCCGGGTGCGGCGGCGAGCGGCGATCTCGATCGCGCCCTGAACGCTCGGGTGGCCGACATCAAGCGACGTATTGCCGCCAGCCAGAGCACCCGCGACTGGCAGGAAGACGCGATGCGCGCCTACGCGCAGGAAATCGTGTCCGATATCACGCCCATCCTGACCCAGGACGTGGGGGGTGAAGCGATGCAGCTCGCGATGAACGGCGATCTTCAGGGCGCGGCCGCACTGCGGGACAGGGTCGCATCGGTATCGAGCGGCGGGCAGGCGCGTGTCATGACTCGCGTGGAAAACGCACTGAGGCCCCGTGTACAGGCCCTGTGCCCGTCGATCCGCCAGTTGCTCGACCTCGAGTCAGGGCTGCGCGATGCCAGCGGACACCCGCTGCTTCTGCTCGAAAGCGGCGAATGACCGCTGGCTGACCGGAATGGACCGCATTTAGGGGGCGCTAAGTCCGGGGGGGCTAACGTCCGGCCCATGGAACGCACTTCGATCCGTGTCGTTAATGGGCTGATCCGCCGCGTCATCGCGGATCGGGATCTCTATCGTCAGGCGGCACGTAGCGTCCGCGAGCCGGGGCTCCGCGCGATCCTTGAAGAGTCCGCCGATTCCCTGACCGCCATCGCAGGGGATTTGCAGGGCCAGGTAAGCGCCACCGGTGGTAGGCCCGCACTGGCCGGCGGTGCGATGAGCGGCGTCCGTCGGACGATGATGGAGGCCACGGTGAAGCTGTCCCACAATCCCGATGTGACCTGGATCCGCACGCTCGAACAGATGGAACATCGTTTGCTCGAGGCGTTTCTTCGTCTGGAAGCAGCATCCGGCGATCGGGCGGCGGTGGGCCGACACATCGCGCGCCTGCGCCTGCTGCATCTGGACATGACCAATCTCGGCGGCGCCACGGGGCGCTGACCGTCAGGCAGCCTTGCGCAGGTCGCGCAGCGTCCGGTGCATCACCCTGTCGGCTGATACATGCACGCGCTGTCGGCCCATGAGCGTCTCGCGATCCGCGAAAAAGTTGGCGAAAGCGATGGCATCGGCCGCATCGGAGCGGACGGCGATCTGCAGCCCGTCGCGAAAAATTCCCCAGGCGTCACCCAGGTCGGCGATGTGATAATCGATGATGTGGCCGCTCATGTTTGCCTCCGTCCCCGCGCTGTCGCGTTCCTTGGAAGGATGGCCTTGAGACGCAGGGACAAAGAATCAGACGATTCTGAAAAATCGCGTTTTATTTTGAGAAATTGCTCAGAACTGGAGGCCATGCTGTACGGCGTCCCTCAACCGCGCCACGAAGCGATCCAGTAAAGGGGGCATCTCGGCCAGCCGAGCCATGGCTTCCTCTGCCGCCGGCCCGGATACGAGTGCGCGCTGTAGCGCTTCCACGGCGGCGGCCTCCGGCGACGCGCCGAAAATGCGCATGCCGCCGAGTATGCGATGCAGTCGTTCGCCTGCCGCGCCGGGCGTCGCCGCGGCAAGCAGCTCGTCGACGTCGCGGCGAAGGCCGGCGGCGAAACGATCGATCATCGCGGGCAGTGCGGACAGGTCACCGAAGGATTCTCGCCACAGGTCGAAGTCCCACGAATCGCTGGTCGTCCGCGGCTCGCCTGCCGGCGGCACGATCGCGTCGCGCAAGGTCGCCAGTCGCAGCGGCTTGGTGACGAACGCATCCACGCCATCGGCCAGACAACGATCCCGTTCCGTCGCCATGACATCCGCCGTCATGGCGACGATGCGCATGCTTTCGCCGCGTTCGCGAAGTACGCGTATGAGCTGATGTCCGTCCATGACGGGCATGTGGATGTCGGTGAGCAGCACGTCGACACGCCATTGCCCGGCAATGGCCAGCGCTTCAGCGCCGTCGTTGGCGATTCGGTAGGGATGACCGAGGCGTTCGAGCTGCGCCGCGACGAGCTCGCGGTTGATCGCGTGATCCTCGGCGACCAGCACATGGCACATACGCGCCACGGTGCCGGTTGGCTCGGGCACCGTGTCGGGCGGACTCGTCGCCTCGCAGACGCGAAGGCTGAGATCCACGGTGACCCGCGTGCCCACGCCTGGCGAGCCGCTCATGGCGATCTGCCCATGCAGGAGATCTATGAGGCTGCGACTGATGGTCAGGCCGAGTCCACTACCGCCGAAACGTCGTGCCGTCGACGCTTCGGCCTGGCTGAAGGGAGAAAACAGCCGGTCGATATCCTCGGTCGCGACGCCTATCCCCGTGTCGCCGACGCAGAAGCGCACCGCCTGGACTTCAGGCGTGTCCTCGATGACGTCGACCGTCAGCTCGACGCCGCCTTCCTCCGTGAATTTCACCGCGTTGCTTACCAGGTTCAGCAGAATCTGGCGCAGGCGGCTGCTGTCCACAAGAAGGCATGCCGCGAGGCGGGGGTCGATGCGAGTGCCCAGTCGCAGGCCCTTCTTGCCCGCCTGCCAGCGATGAAGGTCGATGACTCCGGATACCAGCGAGCGGATGTCCACGGGTGAGGGATCGATCAGGACGCGGCCCGCCTCGATCCGCGAAAAATCCAGCACATCGTCCAGGATTTGCAGCAGTGCCTCGGCCGAGCTCTCCGCCGTGGTCAGCAGTCGCCGTTGTGCCTCGTCCAGTTCGGTTTCACCCAGTATCTCGAGCGTACCGAGCACGCCATGCATCGGCGTGCGGATTTCGTGGCTCATGGTGGCCAGAAATCGGCTCTTTGCCTGAGTGGCGGCTTCGGCTGCGAGCTTTGCCGAGGCCAGCTGGCTCGACTGCCGGTGGCGTTCCGACACATCGATCCAGTAGCCGGTGAATTCGACGGCGTCGCCGACGCGCCGTGGCAAGGCGTGGGACGCCACCCAGCGTTCCGGTGCGACGTCCCTGACACGAAGCTCCGCATGCAGGGGCTGCAACGTCGCGGCACTCTGCGCCATCGCAGCCAGGAGCGATGACTGGTCGCGTTCGTCCACCCGTTCGAAGGCGCGACGTTCGTCGCGAAGGATCGTTTCCGCGTCGATGCCGAACATGGGCTCCGGGTTGCCGCCGACGTAGATGAAGGTGATGGGACCATCGGTCCGGTACATGAAGCGATAGACGACGGCCGGCATATGGCGTGTGACATCGGCCAGTTGCGCTTCGCTGCGCACGCGCCTTCGCGTTTCCCTGCGTAGCTGGAGGTAGGCGTACGACACGGCCATCAGCAACAGCAGTGCGAGCACGCCCGCTGGCCCGACCTTGCGTGCGATCTCCGTCCAGGACCCACCCCACGTGTAGTGCGAACGCAGCCACGTATTGCGGATCGACTGCGAGCGGCGTTCCGGCAAGCGGGCCAGAGCCCGGTCGATCAACGGGACCAGGGGGGCGTAGCGAGCCGACACGGCGACGGTGAGTTCAGCGCGCTCGTTCGTCGGGGCGGCCAGCTTGAGTTTCGCCGGATAATCGCGCCGGATCAGCGCCTCCGCGGTGGCGATGTCACCGACGTAAGCCTCCGCCGTGCCCGTGGCCACGGCCTGCAATCCATCCGCTGTGGTCCGGACGTCGATGACGCCGACGCCAGGTATCGCCTTGACCGCTGCGGCCACGGCGCCCTGGGACAGGTTGGCCGCGACATGCCGTCCCGCGAGGTCGTGACTGTCGCCGATGGTGGCGAAATCCTCCCGGGTGACGATCATCACCGGAAATTCGGCGTAGGGCGCCGAAAAGATGAAATGCCTGCCGAGTTCCGCGTTACGCGCCGACGCGGCCGGGAGTACGTCGATGTCGCCGGCTGACGCGGCGCGTACCGCCTCATGCCAGTCCGATGTCGGTACCGTCCGCGTCCTGAGGCCGAGTGCGTGCAGCGCGGCCTCCAGATAATCGATCGACAGACCCTCGGCTTCGCCATCCCGGCCGATCATCGATAGCGGTGCGGCTGTCGGATCGATGCCGATGCGCAATACCGGAAGCGTCGCGAGCCAGCGTCGTTCGTCCTCGCTCAGCGGGACATCGGCTTCCGACGATGATGGTAACGCCCACGCGTGATCGTCCGTCGTGCGCCCATCGCTCTGCCAGAGCGATGCCGATGCAAACGGTGGGTGATCACCCGCGTACGCCGTGTCGAGGGCCGCGCCCCAAGCGATGACGAGACATCCCAATTTGACCAATTTTCTCAATAGCTTCATGGCGTTCCTTCGACCACGAACGGAGCTTTACTGTAATCTCCGCGATGCGAACAGAAGTAACATATTGCATGGAAAGCGGCTGCGCATTTCCGCCGCTGAGGGAAAACATGGTTCTGCGAACGATCATTGCCGACGATCATCCGGTAGTCCTGATGGGTACGCGCGCCGCGCTCGAGGCTACCGGTGACATCGAGGTGGTCGGTGAGGCAGCCAACGGCGATCGCTTGCTCGACGTACTCGCCGCGTGTCCGTGCGATGTCGTGGTCACCGACTTTTCGATGCCGGGCGGCCGTCACGGCGATGGGCTCGGCCTGATCGATCTCATCCGTCGTCGTTACCCCAGGTTGCCCGTCGTCGTGCTTACGATGGTCAACAACGCCGCCGTGCTGCAGGCCATGCGAGCGCGCGGCGCGCTCGGACTATGCGACAAGCGCGCACCCCTCAGGGAAGTGGCTGTCGCCGTCAGGCAGGCCGCCAATGGCCGTCCGTTTCTCAGCGATACGATCCGCCGGCAGTTCGACGAGGCGGGCGTACAGGCGCCCAGCGACGCGTCGCGTCTGTCGGCGCGGGAGATGGAGGTCGTGCGGCTCTATGTCGGCGGGATGTCGATCTCGCAGATCGCGGAGCGACTCAGTCGCAGTGTCAAGACGGTGAGCCGGCAAAAGCGCGACGCGATGCGAAAGCTGGGGCTCGACCACGACAGTCGTCTGTCCGAGTACGCCCGCGAACGCGGCATCGCTTCCTGACCGTGCCGAACGTCATCCCGTGACCTGCAGCCCATGCGTCGTTCATCGCATCGGTTTAAACCATGAGCGAGCCGGCCGCATCTGAGTCGGCGTCATCCATCTCAGGGAGCAGGGCCATGCGCCGTTCAACGATCACCGGCACGCTCGCCGTCGTAGCGGTGCTTACCGCCAGCGCCGCCGGTGCGCGGACGATCAACTTCAGTACCGACACCTGCAAGAGCGATTACTCCACGCCTTACGATGTCGACGTCACGAGTTCGGGCCTGTCTTTCCATCGCAAGGACGGCACGCCGGCCCAGATTTTTCTTCATGACGGTACGTTGCGCGTGGATGGCAAGCAGGTTGCCGTCTCCCAGACCGATGCCGAGGCGCTGCGCCGTTACGAGGATGGCGTCCGCAAGCTGGTGCCCCAGGTGGCGACGATCGCCCGTGAGGGTATTCAGCTTGGTTTTGCGGCGATGACCACGGTGACGCTGTCGTTCGCCGACGGCGACCAGCGGGCCACCATGCTGGAGAAGCTGAAGCGTAAGCAGGCCCAGGCCTTGCGTGAGATCGACGAAGGGCTCGGTGCGGGCCACTGGTCGGGCGACCGGATGGAGGAAACGATCGGCGGCTCGATTTCCGACAGCGTTGGCGAACTGGTCGGGTCGGTCACGTCCAGCGCCGTGACAGCGGCTCTGTCCGGCGACTCCAGCAAGGTAGCCGCTTTGCAGGCGCGTGCGGAATCGCTGGAAAAATCCCTCGACGGCGAGATGAACAAGCGCTCGAAGGCGCTGGAGAAGCGTACCGACCTGATCTGCCCACAGCTCAACGAGCTCGCCGAGCTGCAGCATGGCTGGTCGATACGCCAGCCCGATGGCAAGCCGCTGGAACTGATGACGGTCAAGCCCAAGGGCAGCGACGACCATGAAGACGAGGCCGCGAAGGGCGGCAGGAAAGTCGCGTCCTTCTGAGTTCTTTTCAGGTCCGCCTGCCCAGCCACTCCACGATGTTTCTGACCGAGTCGCCGTAGAACGTCCGGTACATCTCCTCCGTGACATAGCCGATGTGTGGCGTCGCCAGCACGTTGGGCAGGTCGCGGAACGGGTGGTCCGCAGGCAGGGGTTCGGTCTCGTACACGTCGACCGCGGCCCCGGCGATGCGTCCGCTGATCAATGCGTCGACCAGGGCGGCTTCGTCGACGATCGGGCCGCGGGAGCTGTTGATCAGGCGCGCGCCCGGCTTCATCGTGGCAAGTTCGGGGGCGCCGATGATGCCGCGCGTGCGCTCGCTCAGACGCGTGTGAATCGTGAGAAAGTCGGACTGCGAGAGCAGTGCCTGCTTGCTGACCCGGCGTACACCGAGAGCACTGGCCGTTTCCTCCTGCAGGTTCTCGCTCCAGGCGATCACCTGCATGCCAAAGGCCTGCCCGATACGCGCCACCTTCGACCCGATCCGACCCAGCCCGAGGATGCCCAGCGTCTTGCCGCCCAGCTCGGTGCCCAGGGCGGTCTGCCATCCTCCCGAGCGGACTGACGCGGCTTCACCCGCAATGTCGCGTGCCAGACCCAGGATCGCCGACCACGTGAACTCGATGGTGGGTGTCGACGAGTAGTCCGTGTTGACCACCTCGACGCCGTGCTCCGCGGCGGCTTTCAGGTCGATCGACGCATTGGCCAGCCCCGTGGAGGCGATGAGACGCAGACGGGGCAGGGCGGCGATCAGATCCGCCGTGAGCGCGGTGCGTTCGCGCATGACGCAGAGCACGTCGAACGGGGCCAGCCGCCGGACGAGGGCGTCGTGATCGTGGAGGTGGTCGTGGAAGATCGTGAGTTCCGCCCGTTCTTCCACGGGCGACCAGTCCGCCATGGTGCGGGCGACCTGCTGATAATCGTCGAGTACCGCGACGCGAATGCGATCGTTCATGGTCATTTCCGGTCAGAGGGTGGGCTGGATGAGATCCCAGGCGTTGCCGTAGAGATCTTCGAATACCACGACCGTCCCGTAGGGCTCATGCCGCGGCTCCTCGCGAAAGCGCACACCATGCCGGGTCATACGCGCATGGTCGGACGCAAAATCGTCGGTCTGCAGGAAGAGGAAGACGCGGCCTCCGCCTTGCTTGCCCACGTGCGCACGTTGCTCGTCCGTGACCGCGCGAGCCAGCAGGAGCTTCGTCCCCTCGGCGCCGCGTGGCGCGACCGTGACCCAGCGCTTGTCGGGACCCTGAGGCGTATCCTCGATCAGCGCGAAGCCCAGCGCGCCGGTGAAAAACGCGATGGCCTCGTCGTAGTCGCGGACGAGATAGGCGATGGCGCCGAGGGACTGCATGACGTTGTTCCTTGGGGATGCGGACGACCAAGCATCCAAGCTGATCGCGTTCGCCGCAAGCCCACCGTGGCACGACCGCAAGAAGTTTCGAAGGCAAACTTGCAAGTTAGGCTTGCAAGTTTGCCTTGCGGACCCTAGCCTGTTCGTATGCCGACGAAACGCCCTGCGAAGCCACCATCCGCCGAAGCCGCCGCTGCCGATCTGCTCACCGCCTGCGGCCAGCTGATCCGTCGCCTGCGCGCGGAATCCAACAACCTCGAGCTGACCTGGTCGCAGATCGCGGCGCTATCGCGACTCGAGGGTGGACCCATGTCCACGGCGGAGTTGGCACGCGCCGAAGCGGTCAAGCCGCAGTCGATGGGTGCGACGCTCGGGGTGCTCGAGGAAGAGGGGCTGGTGGAGCGAACCCCTCACCCGAGCGATGGGCGCCAGTTCCTCGTTCGCCTGACGCGAAAAGGTGTCGAAGCACGCCAGCGTACGCGCGACGCCAAGCAGGCCTGGCTCACGAGCGCCGTCGCGCGGCTGACATCGGACGAGCAGGCGGACCTTATCGCCGCGGCCGCCGTCATGCGGCGCCTTGCGGACATGAGTCAACGGGACGCGTCGTGAAGCAGGTCGCCGATGCCTCGTCGTCGGCCCCGGCGCACGGAAAGCCGTTCGGTCCGCGCTTCGTGTTGCCGCTTGCGCTCGGCTCCTGCCTGAACCCGATCAACTCGACCATGATCGCGACCGCACTGGTGCCCATCTCGCGCGAGTTCCATGCGGGTGTGGCGCAGACGGGCTGGCTGATCGCGGGTCTCTACCTGACCAGCGCGGTTGCGCAACCGACCATGGGACGACTGGCCGACCTGATCGGTGCGCGACGCGTTTACATCGGCGCGCTGCTGTTGGTGATGCTGGCTGGCTTTGCGGGACGTATCGCGCCGTCGCTGGGCTGGCTCATCGGCGTGCGTGTGCTGCTCGGCATCGGAACGTCCGGTGCGTATCCATCGGCCATGCGGCTGTTTCGCGAGCGTGCCGACCGCACGGGGAGCGCACCGCCCCGTGCGGCGATGGGCATCCTGTCGATGACGGGTATCGCTACGAGTGCGGCGGGTCCCGTGCTCGGCGGCGTGCTGACGGAAGCGTTCGGATGGCACGCGATCTTCACGGTCAACATTCCGCTGGCGCTGTTTACGCTGGTGACCGTTCTCGCCTGGGTGCCGGCGGATGAGCGCCGTCAGCGCCGTGGATCGTTGTGGGCGGAAGTCGATGCGATCGGCGTTCTGCTGTTCGCAGGCAGCCTTCTCGTTCTCATGCTGTTCCTGATGGACCTTCACCATCCGCGTTGGTGGGCGATCCCGTGTTGGCTCGTCCTGGCCGGATTGCTCGCCGCCCATTCATTACGCCGGCCCGATCCGTTTCTCGACCTGCGTATGCTCGCGCGACACGTGCCGCTGAGCGTGACCTACCTGCGCGCCGCCGTCGGCTTCACGCTGGTGTACTGCGTGTTCTACGGCTTCGCGCAATGGGTGGAGCATGCCGGTGGTTACTCCGCCGCGGCGGCCGGCCTGGCTACCTTGCCGATGTCGATACTGGCTGGCGCGACATCCATCGCGGGGACGCGTACTCGCGGACTGCGTGCCCCGTTCCTCGGTGCATTCATCGCTACGGTGGCCGGTTGTGCGGCGCTGTACTGGCTTCATTCGACGTCGCCGCTCTGGCTGATGGCTGCCGCCGTCGCTCTTTTCGGCATCACTCAGGGACTGATGTCGATCTCGACACAGGCGGCCGTCTACATGCAGGCGCCCGCGGAGCAGATCGGCGCCGCCTCCGGGTTGCAGCGCACGGCCAGCTACATCGGCGCCATCGCCGCGACCAGCATGCTCGGTTTCGTCTATGGCGATCACCCGTCCGACCCCGGCCTGCACCGGCTCGCGATGATCATGGGTGTCACGGCCGCATTGATGGCGATCGCCACGCTTCTCGATCGCACGCTTCCGCGTGTGACGTCTTCTCCCACCCACCCATCCTGAGGCTTTACCATGCCGCTGAGCCAACTCGAAAAGAACGCCGCCCTCGTCGTCATAGACCTGCAGCACGGCATTGTCGCGCTGGCGACGGTTCATCCGTCCGCCGACATCGTTGCAAAGTGTGCGGCGCTTGCCCGCGCCTTCCGTGCGAAAAATCACCCGGTGGTGCTCGTCAATGTGGTCGAGGCGGCACCGGGTCGTACCGACGCGCCGAAACATCCTTTCCCTACTGATCCCCGATTCGCCGAGCTCGTGCCCGAGCTTGAAGCGGCGCCGAGCGACATGCGCGTGAGCAAGCAGCGCTGGGGGGCCTTCCAGACGACGGATCTCGATGCGCAGCTGCGTGCGAAGGGCATCACGCAGATCGTGCTTGTCGGTATCGCTACGAGCATCGGCATCGAGTCGACGGCGCGTTACGCCAGCGAACTGGGTTACGACGTCGTGCTGGTCACCGATGCGATGACCGACCTCGTTGCGTCGGCGCATGAGAACAGCATCAACACGATCTTCCCGCGCATCGGCGAAACGACGTCGACCGAAGAACTGCTGAAGGCGGTCGGCTGACGATCAGCGTTCGCCCTGGGCGTCCCGATGCCAATGTGCGGTCAGCGGCGGCGTGCCGCCGTTGACTGGATCCGCTGACGGAAAGGGAAGGGTGCGGATGCGCTCGATCATCTCTGTGGTCGGCGCTTCACGACAGATGTCCCATGACTGTCCCTTGGGATAGGCACCGACGACAAGGAAGTCGTCACTCGCATCGAGCCGGCAGTGGCCGGTACCCGCAGGTAGCAAAATCACGTCGCCCTCGTTTGCGGTCACCTCGTGACCGCCGGGGCCGCCCAGCAGCAGTCGCGCGGAACCTGCGGCGAAGCCCAGCACCTCGTGCGCGGTCGAGTGATAGTGGTGGTAGTTGAAGACACCATCGCGCCAGTCCGCCGGCCACGTATTGCTCCCGAACAGGTTTTCCATGACCGGTGCGAGGTCATGTCCGCGAACCACGTTGCGGTAGATCAGGACGGGCAGGGTCTCGTTGTTCGGTACCCAGTCGTTTCGGGTGAGTTGCAGAGCCTCGGGAAGAATGCCGGGTTGCGTCGCCATGCGGTGTCTCCTGTCAGTCAGCCGTGGTGCTCATGGGTGTCGTCGGCCGCGAGTCCGCTGCCGAGACCGAGTCCCGCGCCTGCCGCCACGCCGCCGCCCACTCCGCCACCGCCACCGCCACCGCCTTTGCCGCCCCCGGCGCCGCCTCCTTCGGATTTGGCCCCGCCGTCACCCTTGCCCTTCGCGGCCACGACGCGGGCAGGGCCCTGTTTGGGGATGGCGAGCTTGCCGGACACGGGCTCGAGGTCGAGCACCTTCCTGATAAACGTGCGGAGCGAGACCACCAGTTCATGCATGTGGACGGGACGGCCCTCGACCATCTCCGTGGCGGCGCGCGCCGCCAGCGCCACCTGTTCCTCCGTGCCGAGAAGGATGATGTCCGATAGCGCGGCTTCCACCGCGTCGCGTACACGACGCGCGCGATCCGAGCCGCTGGACATGTCGGCCGGGCCGCTCTCGGCAGCCGCAGCGGCCGCACGCAGACGCAGGTCGCGCATGTGGCTCGGATCGACCGCCAGGTTGCCGGTGAAGGATCCGCCCAGCGTCTTGTAGGCCGCGATCAGCGTGCGCAGGCGCTCGTTGATCTGCCGGTTCTCACGCTCGCGTCGCTGCTGGACGGTCTGCTGCGCGAGGAGGCGGATGCCCACGCCGATCAGGGTGATGACCGCCAGCCCGAAGAGGGTGGAGAAGAGGCCTTGCCAGGAGCTGAAGTCGAGGTTGCGCATCGAAAGCCCGTTTCGCTGAGGTTTGGCGTTGAATTCACGCTAACTGGTCTTTCGTGTGCCCGATGTCTTTCCCTTGGCTCAACGATGCACCGGGCCGAGCGCCGTCACACCATTCAATACGAGTTGAGCTGATCGAATCAGAGCATCCAGCAAGGCCCCGTCGACATCGAGCCCGCCCTCGTACTCGGCGAGGTTCCGCTTGTTATGAGCCTGACTCAGTGCGCGCCATTGCAGTGGCTCAAGCTTAAGCGTGTGTGCGAGGCACTGGAAAACCTGATAGCGGTTCTCGGACCGGTATCCATGCCAGCGAAGTGCAGCCAGCGACAAAGCATGCGCTCCGTTGTACGCCAGGTCGAAGCGGCTCTCCATGCATAGCGATGTGAGTTGCGAATCTTGCAGGCGAACCGTTCCCGAATGGATTAATCCATCAATCTCGGCCTGTGCTGGTGGCTCGGCCTTGAGTTGGCCGACGCGAACCAGATTGTCCAGTGGCGATGAGGTCATCCATGCCTCCCAATAGCGTTATGAAATCACCCGCCAGTACCTTCGTCAGGAACGGCTGACTGGCCTCGACGCGGCGACGAAGCTCGGCGCTTGAGTACAGCATCGGACTGATTGCCCGACCAAGACGTTTCTCGGCGGACGCCACGCTGCCATACACGTCTTCAAGTGTCAGCGAGTCCGATACCACGAGCACGTCGATGTCGCCCGATGCGGCTGCTCGGCCTTTCGCGATGGAGCCATACAGCATCGCCCAATGAATCTTGTCGGCCAGGGGCCTGAGGGATTCCGCGAGAATGCCTGGAACGCCAAGGAGTTTGTCCACGAGGCTTTTCAACTCGTAGAAAACGGGGCTTTCTCCGTTAGCGCGGTAGTGTTTCTGATTCCCGACAAGCGACTGGACAACTAGTCCACTGCGAAGCATTCGGCTTAGTTCGCGTTGCACCGCGCCTGATCCAACCCCCGCCAGATCGATAAGTTCCTTGGTAAAAAAGCTTCGATCGGCTTGGCCATACAGAAGCGCCAGCACTCGCTGTTGTGTGCCGGTAAGCAGCGCGTCAGCCACACTGATCGACGGGTTGGACATGGCACATGTACCTCTGGGAGCAGTGTCTAGGTTACCCACTTAAGGTATTAGATTACCCTTTCTGGGTAATTTAGTGTCTTCTTGTTCCTGTGAAGTGGCCGCCCGTGTCCCCTTCCATGGATAATGGCCGACACGCCGCCGTTCACGCATACGGCTCCGGCTCATCCCATCCCCACCTTACGGGTGCTCCCTTGCTGTTAATGATCGACAACTACGACAGCTTCACCTTCAACCTCGTCCAGTACCTCGGCGAGCTGGGGCAGGAGGTCAAGGTCGTGCGCAACGACGCGCTCACCGTCGCCGATATCCGTGCGCTGGCGCCGTCGCGCATCATGATTTCGCCCGGCCCCGGTACGCCGGACGACTCCGGCGTGTCGATCGACATCCTGCGTGAGATGGCCGGCGAGCTGCCGATCTTCGGGGTCTGCCTCGGTCATCAGGCCATCGGCCAGGTGTTCGGCGGCAAGGTCATCCGGGCGCGCGAGATCATGCACGGCAAGACGTCGCCGGTGAAGCACAAGGGCCTCGGCGTTTTCGCCGGCCTGCCGAACCCCTTCGAGGCCACGCGGTATCACTCGCTGGTGGTCGAAAAGCATTCGATCCCCGATTGCCTCGAGGTGACCGCCTGGACGGAGCGCGAGGACGGTTCGCTCGACGAAATCATGGGCCTGCGTCACCGCACCCTCGACATCGAAGGCGTGCAGTTCCACCCGGAGTCGATCCTCACCCAGCACGGCCACGACCTGCTGCGCAATTTCCTCGGCATGCCGTTGCCGCTCGCTGCCTGACGAAGAACAAGGATTCACGCTCCATGCCGATGACTCCCTCCGAGGCGCTCCAGCGCACGATCGAGCACCGCGAGATCTTCCACGACGAGATGATCGAGCTGATGCACCAGATCATGCGCGGCGACGTCAGCCCGCTGATGACGGCCGCGATTCTTATCGGGCTGCGCGTGAAGAAGGAGACGGTCGGTGAGATCACCGGCGCGGCGACGGTCATGCGCGACCTCTCCGCCAAGGTCGACGCCGGCACGCATCCGCATTTCATCGACATCGTGGGAACCGGCGGCGACGGCGCATCGACGTTCAACATCTCCACGGCGTCGATGTTCGTTGCCGCCGCCGCGGGCGCCCGCGTGGCCAAGCATGGTGGCCGCAGTGTGTCGTCCAAATCCGGCAGTGCCGATGTCCTCGAAGCGCTCGGCGCGCGGATCGACCTGCTGCCGGCCCAGGTGGCGGTGTGCATGAGCGAGGTCGATATCGGCTTCATGTTCGCCCCGAATCATCACCCCGCGATGAAGGTGGTCTCACCGGTCCGTCGCGAGATGGGCGTGCGCACGATCTTCAACATCCTCGGGCCGCTGACCAATCCGGCGGGCGCGCCGAACATCCTGATGGGCGTTTTCCATCCCGACCTCGTCGGCATCCAGGTGCGTGCCCTGCAGGCGCTGGGCGCGAAGCACGCGATGGTGGTCTGGGGGCGCGACGGGATGGACGAGATCTCGCTGGGCGCCGCCACCCTGGTGGGCGAACTGCGCGACGGTGTGGTGCGTGAATACGAGATCGAGCCGGAGGACTTCGGTCTGTCGATGGCGTCGAGCCGTAACCTCCGCGTGGAAGACGCGACGGAGTCGAAGGCCATGCTGATCGACGCCATTTCCGGCGTGTCCGGCGTGCCCCACGACATCGTCTGCCTGAACGCGGGCGCGGCCCTTTACACGGCCGATGTGGCGCCGACGATCCAGGACGGCATCGATCTGGCACGCAAGACCATCGCAAGCGGTGCCGCACGTGCAAAAATGGACGCGTTCGTGGCCGCGACCCAGCGGCTCGGCGCCTGAGATCGCCGGGGTTCCCCCTTGCCCGGCCTTACCCTAGGAACCGCTTAGATGCCCGACATTCTCCATCGCATTCTCGACCGCAAGGCGGAAGAAGTGGCCGAGCGTAAGCGCAAGCGGTCGCTCGACGACCTCGCGGCGCGCATCGCCGGACTCGAGCCGACCCGCGGCTTCGTCGCCGCCATCGATGCCAAGCTGCACGACGGCCACCCGGCGGTCATCGCGGAAATCAAGAAAGCCAGTCCCAGCAAGGGGCTGATCCGCGCCGACTTCAACCCGGCCGAGATCGCGCGCAGCTACGAGAACGGCGGCGCCGCCTGTCTCTCCGTGCTGACCGACGCGGATTTTTTCCAGGGACATGAGGACTTCGTGCGCGAAGCGCGCGACGCCTGCTCGCTGCCGATCCTGCGCAAGGACTTCATCGTCGACGAGTACCAGGTCTACGAAGCGCGCGTCATCGGTGCCGACTGCATCCTGCTGATCGTCGCCGCCTTTGCCAGCAAGGAAAACGGGGACGTCATCTACGACGACAAGGCCCTGCTCGAACTGTCCATGCTGGCCGCCGAGCTCGATCTCGATGTCCTCGTCGAGGTCCACAACGAGGACGAGCTCGAGATCGCGCTCGACCTCCCGGTGCCTCTCATCGGTGTGAACAACCGCAACCTGCGGACGTTCGAGACCTCGCTCGGCACGTCGCTCCGGCTGAAGGATCGTGTCGGAGACGGCACGCTGGTCGCCGAGTCCGGCATTCACACGCCGGAAGACGTGAAGATACTGCGCGACAAGGGCATCGATTGTTTCCTCGTCGGCGAGGCATTCATGCGCGCGGCGGATCCGGGTGCGGAACTGCGTAAGCTCTTCGGTACGGCCAGCCAGACGCACAAGCAGTAGAGCCGATATGAATCAGGGGCATGAGGCGGCGGTGTCCGGGGACACCACCGCCGTCGACGCACGTCGCATCGTGCTGTTCGACTTCGACGGTGTGATCGTCCGTCACCAGACGCTCGAACTGTTCTTCCGCGAGCGTCTGTCCGGAATGGGGCGCTGGCGGTTGTTACTCGCCCTTCCCGTGGTCCCTTTCGTGCCACTGCTGCTGCCCACGGTAGCCGGTAGCCGATTCCTGGGCAGGACCTTCCTCCGCGTGGTGACCTTCGGCCGTCGCGAAGCGGCCTATCGTCGGCAGGTCGGCGCGTTTGCGCGTGCCTACGCGCGGCGTCCGGGCGTCTTCCTCCGCGACGCCGTCGCCACGCTGCGGCGGCACGTGGATGCCGGCGACCGGGTGGTCATCGTCAGCGGCAACGACCTGAGCGTCGTCGAAGCGATTCTCGATGAGGTCAACCTGACCGGCTACGAGCTGATCGGTTCGACGACGCGTGGCGGTCCGATCGGCGTGCATTTCACCGTCCACAACGTCGAGGGCATGAAGGTCCGGACGCTCGACAAGGCGGGCGTCGCGCGCCCCTGGGCCATTGCATATAGCGATTCCCTGTCCGATCTCGCCCTGCTGCGCGCCGCCGACCGGGCCGTTCTGGTCAATCCGTCGCCGAAGGTCGAGAAGAGGGCGCGTCGCGCTTTGGCCGACAAGCTCGAGGTCGTGCACTGGTTCTGACGGCACGACTCAGCGAAGGAAACGCGCTCCCAGCTGGAACAGGCTGATCCCCACGACCAGGCAGCCTACGGCACCCATGACGTAGCGTGGTGGGAGATGCTTTACCAGCCACGCGGCAACCGGCGCGGCGATGACGCCGCCCGTCAGCAGGCCGAGCACGATAGGCCAGTGCTGGATGCCCATGTGGAAGATCAGCGTCGTCGAGATCGCTATCGTGACCACGAACTCGGCGGCATTCACCGTGCCGATCGTTTGCCTGACGGCGCCGCCGCGTGCCAGCAACGTGGAGGTGGCGATCGGGCCCCAGCCGCCACCGCCAATGGCGTCGAGGAGGCCGGCGCAGAAACCAAGCGCTCCCTTGTGGCGAACCCGATGGTGAGACACCCCGCGCCCGGCGGCGCGCAGAAGCACGACCGTGCCCAGGACAAGCAGATAGACGTAGACGAAGGGCTTCAGCATCTCGCCATCCACGCTGGCGAGAAACCAGGCGCCAAGGATGCCGCCGGCCATGCCCGGGATGGCCAGGCGCCGGAACATCTTCCAGTCGACATTGCCGAAGAAGGCGTGCGCACCGCCCGACACGCCGGTGGTGAAGACCTCGGCCGTATGCACGGTCGCACTGGCGACCGCCGGGGGCAGGCCGAGCGCGAGCAGCACGGCATTGGACACCAGCCCATAAGCCATGCCGAGCGCGCCGTCGACCAGCTGTGCCAACAGCCCGACGCCTGCGAATAGAAGGAACTGGCTCCAGTCCATGCCGGTCCGTATCGTGAATGATGGTCTCACCATAACGAATGGGGGCGCCTACCCGACATGAAGAGGGGGTATCGCTTGCGTGCGACATCCCGCCGCCGCTAGCCTCGCTTCTCGTCCCCACGACATGGATCCCCGATGTACCTCTCGTCCCTGCGCGAACTCGCGCTTGGCAGTCGCCTGAAAGCGCTCAGCGATCACTTCTATCAGGCCGTGGATGAGGTCTACCGGGCCTGCGGTGCCGGCATCGAGTCGCGCTGGTTTCCGGTCCTTCGCTTTCTTCGCGACGTCGGCCCGACCACGGTCACCGACGTCGCCCTGGCGATCGGCCAGACGCACTCCGCCGTCAGTCAGCTCGCCGATCGCCTCGTCGATGCCGGTATGGTGGTCCGTCAGCGCGATCCTCAGGACGGGCGCCGCAGTGTGCTGGCACTCACGGACGCGGGCGAGCGCGCGCTGGGGGCTCTTGGCCCGGTATGGCTGGCGATCCGCCGGGGCATGGCGGAGTCGATGGGTCCGCGCGGACTGGCACTGCTCGACGCCATCGACGGTTGTGAGCAGGCGCTGTCGAGCCGTCCCCTCGTCGCGGCGATCCTCGATCAGCGGGCGGCACTGACCCGCGAAGCCGTCCAGGTGGTGCCCTTCGAGCCCGCCCTGAGCGAGCACTTCCGTCGCCTCAACCAGCAATGGCTGGAGCGTTACTTCCGGGTCGAGGACGTCGACCGCGCACTGTTTGCCGATCCCGAGGGGATGGTGCTGGCGCAGGGTGGTGCGATCTTCTTCGCGTTGTACGCGGGCGAAGTCGTCGGTACGTGCGCGCTCATCCACGAGGGGGAGGGCGTCTACGAGTTATCGAAGATGGGTGTGGACGAGAATTATCGGGGTCTGGGCGCCGGCCGGGCCTTACTGGACGCGGCGATCGCCGACTATCGCGCCCGTGGGGGCAAGGAGTTGTTCCTGGAATCGAACAGCAAACTGACCAAGGCGCTGGGCATGTACCAGCGCGCGGGATTCGTCCTGCAGCCCGCGCTTCGTCCGGGCTCGCACTACGAGCGCGCGGATGTCTACATGGTGTACCAGGGCTAGCCGGGACGGCGGGACGGCCCAAGGCCGGTCCCGCGTACATCGTGGTCAGCGGGTGCCGCGCACCACGATGGTCTTGCCGGCCACGTCGATCATCCGCTCTTCTTCGAGCTGCTTGAGCACGCGGCCGACCATCTCACGGGAGCAACCGACGATGCGGCTGACTTCCTGGCGGGAGATGCGGATCTGCGTCCCGTCGGGATGGGTCATGGCATCCGGCTCCTGACAGAGATCGAGCAGGGTCCGCGAGACCCGGTTCGTCACGTCCATGAAGGCCATGCGGCTGACCTGGCGCGACGTGCGCAGCAGGCGGTGAGTCAGCTGGGAGCCGATGGCGAAGAGCAGCTTCGGGCATTCGGCGGACAGCGGTCCCTCGAGCAACTGGAACAGGCGTTCGTAGCTGATCTCGGCCATTTCGACGGCGGTGCGGGTGCGAACGAGGGATTCCCGCTGCGCTTGCTCCACGAAGAGGCCCATCTCGCCGATGAACTGGCCCCGGTTGATGTAGGCCAGGATCAGCTCGCGACCCTCCTCATCCTCGGTGCAGACCGCCAGCGAACCTTCCACCACGTAATAGAGCGTGTTGGCCGGGTCACCGGGACGGATGATCGCGGTCTTGCCCGGATACCGGCGGCGGTGGCAGGCGTCGAGGAAGCGGCCCATGGCGGCAGGGTCCGGCGCAAAGCTGGTCGGAGCCTGCGAGCGCTCGAAAGCCTGTTGGAGCAGATATTTGAGTTGAGCCACAGCTGATTCCGTTGAGCCTCAATGGCATGGCGTCCCCAATTTCGTCACGCCGCCGCCGGGATTCCGTCGGGCGACGTCGACTTGCCATGTCCCCGGGGCGATTATTGCAGACAACCGGGTATCAAAATCCACAAATTAAATCGATCCAGCCCCTGCTGGTTCAAATCCGGGCCATCTTGCCCCATAATTTCACCCCCTCGGCGTCGGGACCCCTTGTCTCACGCCGTACACAAGCGCCGGGCACACTGTCGGCCTGTCGCTTACATCGCTGCGGGGACCCTAGCTGCTAACCCGCGTCTGCTGCTGGCCGTTATTCCCGGCCTCGGAGAGTCGCTGTGGTCAAACCGCTTCCCCGCCTTCGCCTGCAAGGTTTCAACAACCTTACCAAGGCGTTGAGCTTCAATATTTACGACATCTGCTATGCCGTTTCGGAACAGCAGCGTCAGAACTACATCGAGTACATCGATGAGCAGTACGACGCCGACCGCCTGACCCAGATCCTGACGGATGTGGCCGAGATCATCGGCGCCAACATCCTGAACATCGCCCGGCAGGATTACGATCCCCAGGGCGCCTCCGTCACGATCCTCATTTCCGAGGAGCCGGTCGTCGAGAAGCTCGGCCGCGACACCATCTCCGGTGCCGTCGTCGCGCACATGGACAAGAGCCACATCACGGTCCACACCTATCCGGAAACGCATCCGCACAACGGCATCGCGACCTTCCGCGCGGACATCGACGTGGCCACCTGCGGCGTCATCTCGCCGCTGAAGGCGCTGAATTACCTGATCGACAGCTTCGAGTCGGACATCGTCATCGCCGACTACCGCGTCCGCGGCTTCACGCGCGACGTGAAGGGCAAGAAGCATTTCATCGATCACAAGATCAATTCGGTGCAGGATTACCTGGCCAAGCACATCCGTCAGAAGTACGAGATGTTCGACGTCAACGTCTACCAGGAAAACATCTTCCACACGAAGATGCACATCAAGGACTTCGACCTCGACACCTATCTGTTCGAGGCCCAGGCCGACGATCTCTCCTTCAAGGAGCGTCAGCGCATCGAGTCGCTGCTCCGTCGCGAGATCGAGGAACTGTTCCACGGCCGCAACCTGATGTGACCCCGAAGCCCCGCGAAAGCGGGGCTTCCGCTATCCGGCCCTACGCGGCCGCGGCGCTTCTGATGAAGTCGATGAAAGCGCGCAGCGGTGCCGGTACCAGACGCCTGCCGGGGTAGTAGAGGAAGGGGCCCGGGAAGGCCAGCCACCAGTCCTCGAGGACGGGTTCCAGGGCTCCGCTGTCCAGCTGCGGGCGAATCCAGTCCTCGAACAGAAACACGATGCCGGTGCCGGCCACGGACGCCTCCACGGCGAGGTCGGAGGCGCCGCCCGCGCGGACGATCAGCGGCCCCGTGGGCTCGACCATCACGGTCTCCCCGTCCTTTTCGAATTCCCAGGCGGGCATGTTGCCGCTGGCGAAGCGACCGCGCAGGCAGGCGTGGTCGAGCAGGTCGCGGGGATGGGACGGGCGGCCGTGGCGCGCAAGGTAGGCCGGTGAGGCCGCCGCCGCGTAGCGCTGGACCCGGGGTCCGATCGGCACGGCGATCATGTCCTGCTCGAGCCGTTCGTCATAGCGAATACCCGCATCGCAGCCTTCGGCAAGAACGTCGACGAAGTTTTCGTCGGTCAGGATCTCGAGACGAATGTCGGGATACGCGGCCAGGAAGGGCGGTACGATCGCGGGCAGCGCCAGCCGTGAGGCGCTCATCGGTACGTTGAGACGCAGCGTGCCCGCCGGGCGATCCCGGAAGTGATTGACGACATCCAGCGCGTCGTCGACCTCGGCCAGGGCAGGGGCGAGACGGTCCAGCAGGCCCTTACCCGCGTCGGTGGGAGAGACGCTGCGCGTCGTGCGGTTGAGCAGGCGGACACCGAGCTGAGCCTCCAGCCTGCGGACCGCTTCGCTCAGGGCCGAGGCGCTGCCGCCGCTGAGGCGGGCTCCCTCGCGGAAGCCGCCGGCCGAGGCGACCGTCACAAAGGCGTTCAGATCGGCGAGGTCGGCTTTCACGGGCATATTCCCTGGTCGGGCGCATTGTGCGGATTGCGGTACAAGCCGTCCCGATTGTGCCCGCTTATCGCCTTATCCGGCAGCCCCTACCTTTGTAGCTCACCTTCCAGGAGCTCTCCCATGTCCCCGATCCAGAAGTCCGGCACGTTTCATCTTGGCGATCGTCCCGTCCATCGGCTGGGTTACGGCGCGATGCAGCTCGCGGGCCCGGGCGTGTTCGGTCCCCCGAAGGACCGCGACGCGGCACTTGCGGTGCTGCGCGCCGCGGTGGAAAGCGGCGTCGACCACATCGACACCAGCGATTTCTACGGCCCGCACGTCACCAATCAGCTGATTCGTGAGGCGCTTCATCCCTACCGCGACGACCTCGTCATCGTGACCAAGATCGGTGCGCGCCGCGACGACAAGGGCGGCTGGCTGCCGGCGTTCTCCGCCGAGGAGCTGACCGGCGCGGTGCACGACAACCTGCGCAACCTCGGTCTCGACGTGCTCGACGTGGTCAATCTGCGTGTGATGTTCGATACGCACGGCCCGGCCGAGGGATCGATCGCCAACATGGTCGAGGCGGTCGCCGAACTGCAGCGGAAAGGCCTCGTGCGGCACATCGGCCTCAGCAACGTGACGCCGGCGCAGGTGGCGGAGGGTCGTGGGATCTGCGACATCGTCTGCGTGCAGAACATGTACAACCTCGCGAAGCGGGACGACGACGCGTTCGTCGATGCACTGGCGAAGGATGGCATCGCCTATGTGCCGTTCTTCCCGCTGGGTGGTTTCAGTCCGCTGCAGTCGGACACGCTCAACGAGATCGCGACACGCCTCGATGCGACACCGATGCAGGTCGCGCTCGCGTGGTTGCTGCACCGCTCGCCCAACATCCTGCTGATCCCGGGTACGTCGTCCCTAGCCCACCTTCGTGAGAACCTCGCCGCCGGCGATCTCGTCCTGAGCGATGAGGTACTGCGTGAACTCGACAGCGTGGGCAAGGCGGCCTGACGCGCCAGCACCCGTCCGAAAAATAGGAAGGCCCGCATATGCGGGCCTTCTCGTAGGGATCGCCGAACCGCTTTCGCCTTCAGAAGCGATAAGCGACCGTCTTCATCACCGCGGATGCCGCGTGCATGAGGCCGGGAACCGGCCAGGGCAGGTCGATGCCGCCGCGTGCCTGCGCCGCATCCGCGTGACGAATTTCATCGGCCTGCATTTGCGTGAGGATGGCGCGCGAACGATCGTCCTGCGCGGGCAGTCGTTCGAGATGCTCGGCCAGATGCGCTTCCACCTGGCGCTCCGTCTCGACCACGAAGCCGAGACTGATCGGATCGCCGATGGCGGCCGCGGCGACGCCGATGGCGTAGCTTCCCGCATACCACAGCGGATTGAGAAGGCTGGGGCGGCTGTCGAGCTGCTTCAGTCGCTCGGCGCACCAGGCGAGATGGTCGGTCTCTTCCTGCGCGGCATGCATCAGGTGCGCTCGCGTTTCTTCGGTGCGGGCCAGGGCGGCCTGGCCGACATAGAGCGCCTGCGCGCAGACTTCGCCGACGTGATTGATCCGCATGAGTCCCGCGGCGTGGCGGCGTTCCGCGTCGGTCATCGGCGCGTCCGCTATCGCATCGCCGGGCGATCGCCGGACGGCCTCCGGCGAGCCCGCGACGGCTTCCATGGCGCGCTCCACGCCGGCCAGCAAACGGTCGAAAGGACTGAGGGTGCGAACGGACATGGAAGAAACTCCTGACGAACGGGGATGACACACGTTACAATGCTCGGCTCCCGGAGAAAGGTGAAGTCGCTGCGGCTGCTTGTCGCGCACGTCGGCCTCGTCATCCGGGAGGCTTGTGAAACGGCCCGGTCATCATGTTATGATTGTCGGCCCGAAGCTCGCCTGCACGGTGGGCTTGCGCGATGAGGGAAAAGTCAGCTATTCTCTCGCGCCTTTGCTTTCACCGATTCCGTGTTCCGCCCTGCAAGGCGGCAAACCAGGTATTTGAAATGAAAACGTTCACCGCCAAGCCGGAAAGCGTCAAGCGTGATTGGTTCGTGGTTGATGCCACGAACAAGACGCTCGGTCGTCTGTCGACCGAGATCGCGCGTCGCCTCCGCGGCAAGCACAAGCCCGAGTTCACCCCCCACGTCGATACCGGCGATTACATCGTCGTGATCAACGCCGAGAAGGTGGCTGTGACCGGTGCCAAGCTGGACGACAAGATGTACCACCGCTTCACCGGCTACGTCGGCAACCTGAAGACCACGAGTCTCAAGGATCTGCTCGCCACGCATCCGGAGCGAGTCATCGAAATCGCCGTCAAGGGCATGCTTCCGAAGAACCCGCTGGGTCGCGCTATGTACCGTAAGCTCAAGGTATACGGCGGCGCCGAGCATCCGCATACCGCTCAGCTGCCCCAGGCGCTGGAAATCTAAGGAACTATGATGGCTATCCAGCAGAATTACGGTACCGGCCGCCGCAAGACCTCCGCCGCCCGCGTGTTCCTTCGCAAGGGCACCGGTGGCATCGTGGTCAACGGCAAGCCGCTCGACCAGTTCTTCGGCCGCGAGACCTCGCGCATGATCGTGCGTCAGCCGCTCGAACTGACCGAAAATGTCGAAAAGTTTGATATCATGGTCACCGTCGCCGGTGGCGGCATCACGGGTCAGGCCGGCGCCATCCGCCTCGGCATCGCCCGCGCCCTCGTCGAATACGACGAAGCGCTGAAGTCGCCGCTGCGTAAGGCTGGTTTCATGACCCGCGACGCTCGTGAAGTCGAGCGTAAGAAGGTCGGTCTCCACAAGGCCCGCCGCGCAACGCAGTTCTCGAAGCGCTAATTGGTTTAGTGCTTCAAAGTTCGACGCTTCAAGGTCAGAGCGCGTCGAAACCCGGTTTATTGGGAGATCGTCTAACGGTAGGACCGCAGCCTCTGACGCTGCTTATCTAGGTTCGAATCCTAGTCTCCCAGCCACCACTGAAAAGCCCCCGAGAAATCGGGGGCTTTTCTTTTTCTGCGTGCGTGATCCTCACGATGGTGAACCCCAGGCGTGCCAGGGAGCCCGGCGACGGTACAGCTGTGAGCGTAATCGGCAGCCGCCCGACAGGGGCCTCTGGCGATGGGCGAAAGTGGATAAATCGGTCATGGCACTGCCCTGACCGAGTCGCAGGATCTGACGCGCACAGCGTCCAGACTTGCTCCACACAGCCCAGGAGGATCCACCATGCGTAGCTTTGCCCGCTCCACGCTCGCCTGCCTCGTCGTCGCTTCGCTCGGCCTCGGCGCCGCTCACGCCCAGACCGCTCTGTCGGGGCTGGGTCAATCCTGGCCGAACGCGACCGACGTCAGCGCCAGCCCGAACTACCACGTCTACGTGTTCCAGCGCGGAACGACCCGGTATATCCAGGTCAACGACGCGAGCGGAAAGGTGCGCGGTGCGGTCGCCCGCACGCCTTACGCGCTCGTGGGTACGCCGGTCGGTTCCGACGCGGCCGGCGTCTCCACGCCGGATGAACCGCTGGACACCCCGGCCGGTGGTACGTCGGAGACGGTCTATAACGACGGCACGGTCCAGGTGAAGGCGGCCACGCAGGCGGATGGGACCGTGCGCATTACGGCTCTCCTTGCCGGCGAATGCCCCACGGTTCGCGACTGCAATGGCCACGGTCCGTGATCGAGGACGAGGGAAAGACCGGGGCGTCGTTCCGCCCGGAACCTTTCGGTCAGCGCTGACTGGGTTCCCGGCAGGCGCCTTTCAGTACCACCGGGTGGTTCGCCGCGATGCGGCGAGCCACTCGTACACCGAACAGCAGGGACGTGAAGATCACCAGCGACAGCACGACCTGCGCCTGGATCATCAGCGGCTCCGTCAGGAACGACGATGTCGATGCGAGAGCGATGCTCGCGAGCATGCCGGCCACCGCACTACCGTGCCAGCCGTGCCGCCAGGTCAACAGGATGACGGGAACCGCCATCGCCATGCGCACGCTCTGCAGCGCGGCGGTGCCTTCGACCACCTGTGACGCGAGGAAGATCAGGATCGCGAGCGAGGGTACGACGATCAGCAGCGTATCGCGCGCCAGCGGGCTGGACCGCACGGCGTGCCAGGTGACGATGCCACCGGGCAGGGCAGCCATGCGCTCGCGCATCGCCATGATGGTCGGCGTGAGCGTAAGGGCGCCCAGGTACTGACCGAGGAAATAAATCAGAAAGTCCTGTACTTCGACCACGGGATTGGGCGAGCCATCGCCCATCTGCACGATCGACAGCGTAAAGGTGCTGGCACCGCCGCCAATGAGGGCGCAGGCAAGCGTCGCCACCATGATCATGTTCATGTTGATCTGGCCGTCGGCGCGACGCAGGTCCGCATGACGCCGGATCCATATCACCGCCGGCATGCACAGGCCGATCGTCGGGATCGAGACGAGGCAGGCCCAGAGCACGCCGAAAGCATGCGCATGCAGCGCGGCCATTTCAGCGACGGGAAGGGCTTCGCCGACAGCGAGCGCGGGCCAGAAGCGACGGGGAACAAGCAGCAGGCAGGCCAGGCGCAGGCCGGCAGGGAGCATCCAGTGCGAAAATGAAAAGTTGCGCGTGAGCTCGTAGCAGGCGGCATACGCGCCCGCGACGGCGACATAGCGCCCCCAGACTAACGGATCCTTGTTCAGTGCACGCACATTCGACCCCTTCTGCCTTCCGGGTGGCCGATCGGAGCAGTCGGTAGCGACGCTTTCCGCGATCGGCATGCCTAGTTTGAAGGGTTATCGGCCCGCTCGCCATCGAATAAACGGCGAATTGGTAAATTTGCCGTTTCCGCGCGCGGGTGAGGCGGGCATGGCGGGTCCGATACACTGGCGGAATGAGCGACGAAGTCCACCTTTCTCACGGCCTCGCGGGCGACCAGCAGGCACCGGACTGGCCGCCGCTGACGGAAGACGAGGTGGCATCGCTGCTCGACGGCTACCCTTTGTTGAAGGGGCCGTACGCCATCGTCTGGCACAGTCCCCGCCCGCTGTCGGCGGCGGCACGTGTCAGCACCTCGGCCGGCGAGGTCTTCGTCAAACGGCACCACATGAGTCTGCGCGACGAGCGGACGCTGGCCGAAGAACATCGTTTCGCGACGCACTTGCGCGCGCGTGGGATCCCCGTGCCGCTCGTCCTCGGTGACGCGACCGGCCGCTCCTCGGTGTCCAGGGGCGACTGGGTCTACGAAGTGCATCGGTCCGCGACCGGGAACGATGTCTACCGCGACGCGTTTTCGTGGTCGCCCGCGGGCGGCGCCGCGCACGCGCACGCCGCGGGTGCGATGCTCGCGCGGCTGCACCTTGCGGCCGAAGGCTACGATGCCCCGCAGCGGGGGACCCATCTGCTGGTCGCCCGTGCCGAGATTCTCTCGGCGTCCGATCCGGTGTCGGTGCTGGCCGGACAGATGGCTGGACGCCCCGCGCTCGTCGCCTATCTGAGCGAGCGCGACTGGCGCGACGAGGTGGGTGCGGTTCTCGGCCGGTGGACGCAACCTGCGGCCCTGGCCGTAGCGCGACAAGCGCCTTTGTGGACCCACGGCGACTGGCACGTCTCCAACCTCTGCTGGAGCGACACGAGCGATGCGGGGCGAATCACCGACGTGCTGGACTTCGGTCTGTCCGCGCGCACGTTCGCGTTGTTCGACCTGGCTACGGCGATCGAGCGGAATGCCATCGCGTGGCTCGATATCGAGCGGGGCGGGATTGCCCGTATCGATCTGGCTCTCGGCCTGCTCGACGGCTATCGGTCCGTCCGGCCGCTCGCTCCGGCGGATCTGGCCGCGCTTGCCGATGTCCTGCCCGTCGTCCACGTGGATTTTGCGCTTTCCGAAGTGGAGTACTTCGAAGGCATCACGCGGCGCCGCGATCACGCCGACGTGGCCTATCGGACCTTCCTGCTGGGCCATGCCTGCTGGTTCGCCGGGACCGAAGGGCAGGGACTGCTCGACGCCCTCCGTCACGCTCGCTGACATTTCGTGCTTCAATAGGCGTTCTAGAAGCGGGGGTGCCCGGCATACGCCGGGCTGAGAGAGTCCCTTGGAACCTGACCCGGTTAGTACCGGCGTAGGGAGCTTGCAGAACCACAAACGCCCTGTCGGGCGGCGTGGTTCGCCGTCGCTTCGTCCGTGAACCCGAAGACGACGATGACTCTTGCCCGTACCCCACTCGCCCTGGCCCTGCTCGCCCTTGCTCCGCTGGCCCAGGCCTCGGACGACCGTGCAGCCCCGCAGCAGGCCCGCACCCTGCCGACCATCGACGTGCACGCGTCGGCGACCGACGGCTACCACGCCGCGGACTCGCAGCTGGACACCTTCGGCAGCTTCGGCAGCGCGGCGCTGCACGACACTCCGGCCGCCATCACCGTGATTACCCGCGCACAGATCGACGATCGCCAGCCGCGCACGCTCAGCGAGCTGGTGCGCGGAGACGCGGCGATCAACGACAACTACGCGCCGGCGGGTTACTACCAGGACGTATCCATCCGCGGTTTTCCGCTGGATCTCGCGACAGGCTTTCGCTTCAACGGCATGATGATGTCCGCGGAGCAACTGCAGGCGCTGGAGGGTAAGGAGCGCGTCGAAGTGCTGAAGGGTCTCGGCGGTCTCGAGGCGGGCGTAGTCGAGCCGGGTGGCCTGGTCAATTACGTCAGCAAGCGTCCAGCCGAGGTGCACAACCTCACGCTCGGCACCGACTCGCACGGCTCCAGCTACGAAGCGCTGGACCTTGGCACATGGTTTACCCCGTCGCTCGGGGTGCGGGTGAATGCCGCCAACGAAAAGACGCACGGTGCCATTGAACACACCGATGGGCGTCGCAGCTTCCTGTCGATCGGCGCCGACTGGAAAATCAACGAACAGGCGACCTTGCTCCTCGACACCGACTATCAGACCAGCGGTGGCAATTCCGCATCGGGTTATCAGCTGCTCGGTGGAACGTCGATTCCGGCGCACCCGAGTCGCACCCGACTGCTCGGCTACCAGCCCTGGCAACGACCGGTAGGTATCCATTCGAGCAACACGTCGCTGCGCTTCAACTACCGCTTCAGCGACACCTGGAACGCCCAGGTGTCGGCGGGTCACAGCCATACGGTCATCGACGACAACGTCGCGTTTGCCTACGGGTGTTTCTATGCCGAAGCGTGTGCGTCGGGGGCCACACCGGGCTACTTCTTCGCGCCCAATGGCGACTACGACGTATACGACTACCGCAGTCCCGACGACACGCGCCAGAACGACGAGGTGAGGGGCGTGGTCACGGGCAGCTTCGCCACCGGTGTACTGGATCACGAGGTCAATGTCGGTGCCAGCGCGTTCCGTCGCACGGTCGACCAGCGTCCTTACGTGTACGACTACGTCGGTACGGCGAACATCGACGATCGCGTCGTTCCGGTGTTCGATCCGTCGCCGAACCAGCCCGGCGCGTCCGTGCGTCGCCTGACCAGCTGGCAGCGCACGTTGTTCGCGATCGATCGCATCCACATGGGTGAGCAGTGGCAGGTTCTGGCCGGCGCGCGTCTGGTCAAGCTGGACGAGCGCGCCTACGACGACACCGGCGCACTCGAGCGCGATACGCGTGAGACGAAGACGCTGCCGCAGGCAGCTGTGTTGTGGCAGCCGACGACGCCGCTGACGACGTACCTGAGTTACGGCGAAGGCATCTCGCTCGGTCGCGAAGCGCCTTACTGGACTTCCAACGGTGGCACGACGCTCGCGCCGCTGCATTCGCGTCAGGTCGAGGCGGGCGTGAAATATGCCGTGAGCGATGTGCTCGACCTGCAGGCCGCTTTGTATCGCATCCGTCAGTCGTATCAGTTCGCTCGTCCGGACGATACGGCCGAAGGCTTCACCTTTGTCCAGCAGGGACAGGAGGTGCATACGGGCATCGAGTTGAATCTGGCCGGGCAGGTTACCGACCGGCTGCGCATTACGGCGAGTGCCAATGCGATCCGCGCGCGTGCGGAAAATACCGGCGCGCCGTCTTATGAAGATCATCAGGTGGTCAACGTGCCACGCTGGCGCACCGCCGTGTACGCCGACTACAGCTTGCCCTTCGTTCAGGGGCTTGCCGTGCTGGGCGGCTGGCGTTACGCGAGCAGCAACGTGGCGACGCCGGACGGCGCCACGCGCGTGCCAGGCTACCATGTGTTCGATGCCGGGCTTCGTTACGCGACCACCGTGAGCGGCCATGCGATGACGTGGCGTCTGAATGTCGATAACGTCTTCAATCGCTTCTACTGGCGCGACACGGGCACCTCGGGCGGCGACGCCTACCTATTCCCCGGCATGCCGCGCCTGGCCCGTCTCTCGGTGACCTATGAACTTTGAGCTGTCGTGGTTCGAACTGGCGGCCGCGCTGGTGAGCGCGGCCGCCGTGTGGCTCACGGCGCGACGCAGTCCGTGGTGCTGGCCGGTGGGGCTGGTTTCTGTCATCGCCTACGCGTGGATCTTCGTCGACGCCAGGCTCTATTCCGACACGCTGCTACAGATCGCTTTCGCCCTGTTGATCCTCTACGGCTGGCATCGCTGGCGACGCAATCTGGATGGGAGCGGTCACGTCCGCGTCGCCGATCTGGATGGTCGGAGTGCGTTTACACATCTCGCGGTCGGCGCGGGGGCGGCACTGGCCCTCGGTTACGCGATGCATCGCTGGACCGACGCCTCCTTGCCGTGGCTTGATGCCGGGCTCACCGCGTTCAGCCTCGTCGCGCAATGGTGGCAGGCAAGACGACACGTCGCCGCGTGGTGGCTCTGGATCGTCGTCGACGTGCTCTACGTCGGTGAATACGTCTACAAGGCACTGCCGGTCACGGCCGTGCTGTACGCGGGATTCGTGGTGCTGGCGGTGATCGGCCTGCGCGCATGGCGCCGTGAACCGGCGCGGCCGGTCACGGCCTGAGCAGGATCGGCGCCTGCCCGGTCAGAGCTTCGGAATGCGGATGCGGCTGACCATCAGTGCTCCGGAGACCGCGAACATAAGGGCCAGCGGATGCAGGCCCAGCGTGGCGATCTGGACGCTGCCGAGCCACATCCGTTCGTGCAGGGCGCCGGTGGCCGCCGCGGCGCAGAGCACCGCGACGAGGACAATCGAGGTCGGAATGGGTGTGCCCTCGAAGTGCGTCACCTTGCCCTCCTCGTTGGCGTGCGCTTCGGCGGTGACGTTGTATCGGGCCAGGCGGGACACGCCGCAACAGACGAACATCAGCAGGATGGCGCGGTCCAGTCCGCCCTGCATACCGCAGCCGTAGCCGATGACGGCGGGGGCGACGCCGAACGAGATGACGTCCGCCAGCGAGTCCAGTTCGCGACCCATGAGCGACGCGCGCTGGCGCCAGCGCGCGATCCGTCCGTCCAGCACGTCGAAAATCAGTGCCAGCAACACCAGCCCCGATGCCATGTAGAGGTGCCAGACGCCACCTTCCTGCAGGTAGGTCATGGTCGAGAACAGAGCCCCGACGCCGCTGGCTGCGTTGCCCAGCGTGAACCAGTCGGCCAGCGCGAAGTCGCGGATCATGGAAAACGGTCGCGGTTTCGTGGTCATCGGCTCGCTCGGCGGGGTGAAGACGACAGTTTACAAGGCGCGACAGTCGGGGCGACGTGGAGAGACGGTCGCTCACGATCCGCGCGATTTTTCAGAATTCTTCTATATGCCAAAGCGGCAACGACCGTCATGCTGTCTGTGTCGCCGCCGGTGGCGGGTCGGCTCAAGGATTTGAGAACGATTCGCCACGGTGACCGACAGCGGCCGGGCGTGGGACGCGTCCCGGCCGCTCCTTCCGATCAATGCCGCGGCGCGGCACCCCAGTCCTCGGGCCCGAAGCGTAAGTGCAGCACCGCACGCACACTGTCGTCGCCCGGCGGCTTGTAATTGAGCGACGTGCAGCCCGTGGCGAGTTGCCGACGCGCGGCAACCGCCATCGCCCTGGTCATCTGCGTCGCGTACGTGGCACCCCCCGCCTTCGACATGCTGATGGCGATGCCGAATCCGTCCGGGCTCACGCTGTCGGTGAAATCCGCCGGGGCGGTCTGCCCGCTAGGCAGCGCCATGATGTCCATCTTCTTCCCGCAGCCGCCCACACTGACGATATCGACGCCGTCGAGCAGGTTGCCGATGAACTTGTCGGCGCGCTCGGCCAGGGAATCGACCGCGTCCACCGTCGTGCTCAGGCGAATCTTGACGAAGTACAGCTTGCGGTAGAACAGGTAGGCGCGCGAGGTCAGCATGTCCTGCTGCGCGTCGAATACGATCGGCAGAAACCTGCCTTCGAGTTTCTTGCCGCCCGCCAGCGAAGCGGTATACGGCGCTTCGTCTCCCCACCACACGTTGCGGTAGATCTGCTGGCGCTCGGCGAAGTCGACCGATTCGCGGAAGTCGTCCGCGGCCTGTTTCAGCATCTTCGACGTATCGCCTTCGCCGGCGGGGTAGATGAACACGTCGGCGATGATCCAGTCCGCGCCATCGATGTGATAGCGCAGCGAGACACCGGCGGCGATGTCACCTTCATCCGCGTAATTCTTGACCGCCGCGAGTGTCGCGCCCGGCAGGCGTTTCGGTGCGACGATCCACGTGTCGTCGACGACGCCACGGTGGCTCTGCGCATCGGGGAGAGCGAAAGGGGGCGCGGCGGGCGCCTCCTGGGCCAGCGCACCGGACACGGTTGCCAGACCGAACATGACGGGAAACACCTTCCACCGCGACATCGTCAAACCAACCTCTGGAAAATGGAACGCGAACCCCGTGTGCGCACTATAGCCATCCGCATGCGTCAGCGGGAGCGGACGGACGCACGAAGGCGCCGTCGCAGAAAAGCCAGGGTCAGTGCTTCCAACTTGCGCGGCGCATGGAGGCCGGTAGGTGGCACATGCCGATGGAGCTCGCCGACGAGCCACCCCTCGAACACCTCGGGGTGAATGTAAGACGCGCGGCAAACCGCAGGCGTATTGCCGAGCACGGACGCTACCTGTTTTACGGCACCCGCCAGCGTCGCGCGTAAAGCCGCTTGTCCGCCCTTGTCCGGTAACGGCGTTGCCGCCAGGGTAGCGACGGCATGCACAGTACCGCCCCAGGTACGGAAATCCTTGGCGGTGAATTCCCCGCCCGTCACCCTGCGCAGGTAGTCGTTGACCATCCCGGAATCCACCGGCTGCCGGTTGCCCTCGTCGTCGAGGTACTGAAAGACGCGCTGGCCGGGCAGCTCCTGCACGCGGCGCACGATCTTCACCAGCCGACGGTCGTCCAGCTCCACGTCGCGCCACTGGCCACTCTTGCCGCGGAAGTGGAACTCGATGCGCCCCTTATGGACGGCTACATGCCGCGAGCGAAGGGTGGTCAGGCCGAACGAGTTGTTCTGTTTCGCGTAGGTATCGTTGCCCACGCGGATCATCGTTTCCTCGAGCAGGCTGACGATCAGGGCCAGCACCTTGTCGCGTGGCAACCCCGGCAGGGCCAGGTCCTTGCTAAGGCGACGTCGCAGGGCGGGCAGCACCTTGCCGAACTCGAGGACACGTTCGAACTTGCCGCGATCGCGGACGTTGCGCCACTTCGCGTGATAACGGTACTGCTTGCGTGCGCGAGCGTCGCGTCCCGTGGCCTGCAGGTGGCCGCGTTCGTTCGGGCAGATCCAGACGCGGGTGTACGCCGGGGGGATGGCCAGGGCACGGATCCTGGCAAGCACATCCTCGTCGGTGATCCGTTTGCCTTCGGCGTCGAGGTAGGAAAACGCCCGCCCGCGCTTGCATCGGGTGATGCCCGCGTCGGTGTCGCAGACATACACGAGGCCCGCCGCTTTCGCGTGGGCCTGTTCGGCGGTGACGACCACGAGGGCGTCGGTGGGCGGCTTCCTGGACATGGCCCGGAGTGTGGGCCAGCGGGCGATCAAGGCCCGGTGAACGCCTCGTCAGCCCATGCGGCAGAACACCGCCTTGAGGTAGCGGTTCTCGGGCACGTTGCTGGCCACGGGATGGTCCGCGCCGGCACCGTCGACGTGAAGGACCTGCAGTTCGCGGCCCGCGTTGAGGGCGACACGGCGGATCATCTCGAGGAAATCGTCCTCGCCGACCAGGCCCGTGCACGAGCAGGTCAGCAGGATGCCGCCCGGTGCGAGCACGTCGAGCGCCGTGCGGTTCATCGCGAAGTACTTCTTCAGCGCGTTGATGACCTGGTTGCGGTCGCGGGTGAGCTTGGGCGGATCGAGCACGATCGCGTCCCAGGTGTCGCCACGGTCGATCGCGGCGCGCAGCCATTCGAAGACGTCGCCCTGCTCGAACGTCGCCTCGACGCCGTTCATGCGCGCGTTTTCACGGGCGACCTCCAGGATGGCGGCGTCCGCGTCCACACCGATGGCCTCGCGGGCGCCGGCCTTCATCGCGTGCACGGCGAAACCGCCGGCGTTGCAGCACAGGTCGAGCACGCGGCGGCCACGCGCCAGCTGCGCGAAGCGGCGACGGTTGTCGCGCTGGTCGGCGAAGAAGCCGGTCTTGTGACCCAGGCCCGGCGCCGCATGGAAGGACAGGCCGTGCTCGTGCACGTCGACCGCGGCCGGCGCCTCGTTGGAGCGGACGTCGAAGGACTCCTGGCGCTGCACGTGCTGCTCGGCGAACCAGTACAGCGACGCGCCGGGGAAGTGCTTCTGCAGTTCGGCGTGGATGGCGTCGCGGAAGCGCCACATGCCGGCGGCGAAATACTCGACCACCAGGTGATTGGCATAGCGGTCGACGACGAGGCCGGAGAGGCCGTCGCCTTCGCTGTGCACGACACGCCAGGCGTCGCTGACCTCGTCCAGACGGAGCAGCTCGCGACGCAGTTCGACGGCACGCGCGATGCGGGCGGCAATCCAGCCCTCGTCGATTGCCTGGTCCGCGTCCGTGGTGAGCAGGCGCAGGGCCACGCGGGCATGGCCATTCCAGAAGCCCCGCCCGACAAAGCGACCCCGGGCATCGTGTACCTCGACGACGGTGCCGGGGGGCAGGCGGTCGTCGGGTTTGACGATCTGGGCCGACCAGACCCACGGATGGCCGGGGACGCGGTCGTTTTTGAGGCGGATGACGGGCAGGGCTGGCGTATTCATCCGCCCATGATACCGGGGCTCAGCGGCCGAAGCGCAGCACCAGCCAGGAAACGAGGGCCAGCAGGTTGATTCCCAGATGCGCGGCAGACGGGCCGCCGAGGGCGAGCAACCAGCCATGCTCCGCGATCGCCCAGTCGAAGCCCAGGTGCGGCGAGCGCTGCAGGGTGACCGAGAGATTGGCGAAGGCGCCGCTGGACAGCGCATAGCTGAACATCGGGGTGGCGATCAGCGGGGCCTGGAGGAACTGGGCCCAGATCGACATCTGCGTGCCGCGACCGTCGTTACTTGCCAGCAGAACGCCGGCGACGAGGATGAAGCCGAAAAGCAGCACGCCCAGTACGGCGACGATGGCATCGACACCGCTGAAGCGTCCGTTGAGCAGACGCTCGAACTGATGGACCAGACCGAACAGGCCGCCGGCGATTTCGAACACGGCGATGATGCGGGTGAAGAAGGAATTCAAAGCGGTCTCCACGAGAAAGCGAAAAGATGTGATTAAAGGTCGTCGGCGATGTCGTGCAGGTCGGCGATGTGCTGTTCCCACCAGCGAGGCTCGGCCGCGAAGGGAAACGCGGCGGGGAAGGCCGGGTCGTGCCAGCGCTCGGCGATCCAGCCGGCGTAATGCACCTGACGCATCGCGCGCAGCGCGGGCACCAGCGCCAGTTCCGTCGGGTCGAAGTCGCGAAACTGGCCGTAGCCTTCGAGCAAGGCATCCATCATGGCGTCGTCGCCCGCCAGCATCCACAGATCCTGCACGGCCGGTCCCATGCGCGCGTCGTCCAGGTCGACGAAGTGCGGGCCGGCGTCGGTCCACAGGACGTTGCCCGGATGGCAGTCGCCGTGCAGGCGGATGCGGTGAACCGGTCCGACCGCTTCGATGCGGTTCGCCACGGCGTCGTCCACGCGCGACGCGGCGTTGCGATACGCATCGAAAAGATGCGCGGGCAGCAGGTCGGAACCCAGCGCGGCGCGCGTCGGCATGTCGATCATCGTCGCCCGGTCGAGCGTGGTACGGGCACGAAACGGCTGGCGCGCACCGATCGCATGCATGCGACCGAGCAACCGTCCCAGCCATTCGAGCTGGTCCGCCGATTCGAGCGATGGCGCGCGGCCACCCCGGCGCGGATACACGGCGTAGCGATAACCCTCATGGCGCAGCATCGTCCGGCCATCGAACGCCAGCGGCGCGACCATCGGCAATTCCGCCGCGGCGAGTTCGAGCGCGAACGCATGCTCTTCCTCGATAGCCGCGTCGGTCCAGCGGCCCGGGCGATAGAACTTGGCCACCACGAAACCACCGTCTTCCAGGCCGACCTGAAACACACGGTTCTCGTAGCTGTTGAGCGTCAACAGCCGGCCATCGCTCCAGGTGTCGGTGGCGTCCACGGCGGCCAGCACGACATCCGGCGACAGGGCGGCGTACGGCGCGCTTTCGCTCACGAGCGCAGGTTCCCCGGCGCGCCACCCGGCGATGGAATCACCGCCATGGTCAGGCGCGAGAGGCAGACCAGCTTGCCCTGTTCCTCTTCGATGCGGATTTCCCAGACCTGCGTGGTGCGACCCAGATGCAGGGCTTTGGCCGTGCCCGTGACGATGCCGCCGCGCACGCCGCGGATATGGTTGGCATTGATGTCGAGGCCGACGGCGACTTCTTTCTCGACGTCCAGCGTCAGCAGGGCGGCGGAGCTGCCGAGCGTCTCGGCCAGCACGACGGAGGCACCGCCGTGCAGCAGACCGAACGGTTGTTGCGTGCGGTGATCGACAGGCATGGTGCCGCGCAGCCAGTCGTCGCCGAAGTCGGTGAAACGGATGTCGAGGGTCTCCATCATCGTGCCCCGGCTCCAGCCGTTGACGCGAGCGAGGTCGATGGGGTCTTTCCAGATGGCCATACGCGGTGTCGTCCCATGAGCGAGCCATCATTGTCCTACAATGCGCAGGTGCCCACCGTAACCCTGACATCGTCCGGCAAGCGATTCGACGCCGAGACCGACGAAACCGTACTCGAAGCCGCCCAGCGGGCGGGTATCGCGCTGCCGTACTCCTGCCGTGGCGGTGTGTGCGGCAGCTGCAAGGCCACCCTGGTCGAAGGCGACTGCGCCTACCCGCGCAATCCGCCCATGGCGTTGTCGGCGTCGGAGAGCGAGCACCACGCGATCCTGCTCTGCCAGGCCGTGCCGCAAGGCGACATCGCCATTCGCGCGCGCGAGATCGCCTCCGTCGAGGACATTCCGCATCGTCGTGTCGAGACGGAGGTGATCGAGCGTCGCCTCCTCGCACCCGACGTCGTAGGCATCTGGCTGCGTCCTTTACAGGGCGACCGGCTGAACTGGCTGCCAGGTCAGTACCTGGATGTGATCCTCGAGGACGGCAAGCATCGCCCGTTCTCGATCGCCAGTGGCCCCCGCCGCGACGGGCTCATCGAACTGCACGTGCGTCACGTCCCCGGCGGCGGCTTCACGTCGTGGGTGTACGAGTCGCTGAAAGTCGGCGATCGCCTCGCGATCGAAGCGCCCCTGGGCACCTTCGTGCCGCGCGAGGATTCCGAGCGTCCCATGCTGTTCATGGCCGGCGGTACGGGCTTCGCGCCGGTGAAGGCCATCGTCGAACACTTCATCGCGCTGGGCACTCGCCGTCCCATGCATATCTACTGGGGCGCGCGGATCGCCGCGGATCTCTACCTGCTCGACCTTGCGCGCTCATGGGCCAGCAAGGTGCCGAACATCACCTTCACGCCGGTGCTGTCCGATCCGGACGAAGCGCAGGCTGGCGGGTTGCGCGAGGGGCTCGTCCACAACGCGTTGCTGGCCGACCATCCGGACCTGACCGGGGTGGAGCTCTACATGAGCGGGCCGCCGGCGATGATCGCGGCTGGCCGGGACTTCTTTGTCGAGGCCGGTCTTCCGGAAGACCGGCTGTATTTCGACTCGTTCGATCTGGCGCCGGATGTGCTCGATGCGATCCTGCGCGGGCGCGCGGGGATCCACGGTCTCTAGCGATCCCCGGGGCGCTCTGGCGGTCCGGGGGGGGGGCTCCAGGGGCTTCCGGCGCTTTCGCAGGTCTGGATCGCGCGCGGGGTGCGCTCCTACCGTTTGCCTTTCGCTGTCGGCAATTGGGCCGCCTGCCAGCCGTAGGTGCCGCCTTCCAGCACGAACACCCTGGCGAAGCCCGCCTTGACCAGGCGGTTGGCCGCCTTGCCGACGCCACGCCCGTCCTTGTCGACCAGCACGACCGGAAGCTCCTTCGCCTTGCTCAGGTCCTTCTGGGTTTCAGGGTCGAACTGGCTCATCGCGACGTTCTTTGCGCCCGGAATGTGGGCCTTTTCGAAGTCGGCGCTGGCCGACAGGTCGACGATGAGCGGGGTGTCGCGGTTGATCAGCTGGGTGAGCCCGGCCGGCGTCAGGCTCTTCCACTTGCGGAACAGCACGCTGACTTCGCCCGCGATCAGGGCGATCAGGATGACCACGAAAAGCGCGACCAGCGCGCCATGGTTGCTCACGAATTGGGGCAACTTCTGCAAAACGTCGTTCATCGGGTCTTCCGCGTGCCAATAGGGCTAAACGCTCGATTATAGCGGCTTCACTGCGGTGTGAAGTTCGGCAGGCCCGTCATCAGGCGCCACTTCTTCTTTTCGCGGTCGTAGTGCCAGCGCTGGCGGTCGAGGACGGTCCGCTCCGCCTGCGTGTTGATGTTGACCACGCTGATCTGGACCAACTGGACGACATCGTCCGGGCCGTCGGGCCGCGGGCCGCCGCCCTCGTCGTAGCCGGTCACCCGCAGCTGGGCCAGCCGGCTCATTTCGACCTGGCTGACCGGGTGCTCCTCGGCGTAATCCGGATCGATATAGATCTGCGCGCCGGTGAAATCGCCCCAGCGGATCGAGCCCGCGTAGTTCATCAGGGTGCTGTTGAGCGCCTGGTTACGAATGTCCGTGGCGCAGCCGGAGAGGGTCGCGAGCACGAGCACGAGGGAGGGCAGGGCGAGTCGGCGCATGGCAGGATCCGTAGAGGCGTCGGCGGGCATTATGCCCGGCGTTTAGCCACGAAGCGCGCGTCCATGCTGGCAAGCGGTTTGCCGTTGCCGCCGGGGACGACGCAGGTGAAGTCGGCGCGGGCCCTGCCGCGCCCGTCCAGCGTCGCGAAAAAGGAGCTCCAGCGCGCGCCGGGCGCCAGACTGGCCTCCGCGCGCAGGTCGGTCCAGACCGGATCCAGGTAGCGCACCGTCGAGTCCGCCACGAAGACATCGCAGTCGCTGCCACGACGGCGCAGCATGGCCTCGACCAGGCTCCAGCAGGCCAGGGTCATCAGGGTGACCAGGCTGCCGCCGAACGCGCAGGCCTTGTCGTTGATGTTGGGGGCGAGCGGGGCGGTCATGACGAGGCGTTCGCCATCGAACTCGGCGAGGTGCACCCGCATGGCCTGCGCGAGGGGAATGCCGTCGAGGATGAAGCGCTCGAGGCTGGCGAGATCGTCGGGTATCGAAGTCATAAGCGGTCAAGTCTACGAGGCGAGGTAATCCGTTCGCATCCGTATGGCGCCCCAACCTTCGGCATTGGTGACGCGGCCCGCATCTTTCTATGCTGGCGTATCACTCGCAGGATGCTTTCACGTGAGCCGTACCCACCCGCTTCGCAACGTCACGGTCGTGATTACCCGGCCCGCAGGCACGGCTGGCCCGATGAGCCGTCGTGTACGCAAGCTCGGCGGCATTCCGGTGAGCGTGCCCGGCCTCTCGTTGCGCGCCACGGAGGATGCGAGCGCCGTCGATGCCGATCTGCGCCGTGCGCTCGAGGGCGATATCCTGATTTTCACCAGCCCTGCCGCCGTGCGTTTCGCCGCCGACGTGCTGCCGCTGGCCACGCGCGCCGTGGTGATCGCCGTCGGGCGCGGCACGGCGCGTGCCCTGCGTACCGCGAACCTGCCCGATGCGCGCTTCCCAGAAACGTCTCAGAACAGCGAGGGTGTGCTCGATCTTCCCGAACTGGCGGACATCCGGGGCCGCCGTGTGGCTCTGATCGGCGCCGCAGGCGGGCGCGGGCTGCTCCGCGAGCAACTCGTGGCACGGGGCGCCCTCCTGGCGGAGATCCACGTCTATCACCGGGTGGCGCCCCGGCTGGATCGTCGGCACATCGACCCGCTCCTCAAGCTCACGCGCCGCTCCGCCGTCCTGCTTTCCAGCGCCGAGGCGCTCGATCATCTGCACCGCGCTCTGATCGCTCCTGCGTGGCGCCGCCTGATCCAGGCGGTGGCCGTCGTCAGCAGTGAGCGGCTGCGCGATATCGCGGTGCAGGTCGGTTTCGAACGCGTGGTGGTGGCTGCCTCGGCGCTACCGGGCGACCTCCTCGCGGCCGCAAGCCAGGTGTCGTTCACGCGCCGTTGAGGGATGTGTTCCATGCGTTGGCGTACGGCCTGCTAGCATGCGGCCCATGACGACCGAGACCCCACCGACCGATTCCGTCCCGGCGCAGCCGGCCCCGGCCGCCGCGCCTCCGACCGCCCGTGCGCAACGGTCGCGCGACCCCGCTCCACGCCGTGGGGGTGGCGCGCTTGCCGTTGCCATCCTGCTCTCGCTGGCCGCGCTCGGCGCGGCGGGCTACACCGGCTGGACCGTCTGGAACATGCGCCAGGATCTGGGCGCGGCGAACGGTCTGCGCGGGCAGGTGGACACGCTGCAGGCCGCCGTCGACGGTCTGCGCGACGACAACGCCAATCTTCGTCGCCGGGTCGGTGACGCCGATGGCGTGAATCGTTCCGCACGCGAAGCGATGCTCGGCGTGTCCGAGCGTACGAAGAACCTCGAGGATGCGGTAGCCAACCTGTCCGAGCGCAGCCTGAGCGGTCATGACGCGATGCTGCTCGACGAAGCCGAATCGCTGCTGCGCATGGCGAAGGAGCGCTTCGCCCTGTTCGGTGATGCCAATGGTGCGTTGTCGGCCTACGACCTGGCCGATAAGACGCTGGCCGCCGTCAACGACAGCGCTTTCTCCGCCGTGCGCCAGAACCTGGCGGCTGAGCGCGAAGCGTTGAACGGTATCGCTCCGCCTGCGCGCGCCAGCGACCTCGCGGCGCTCGCCGAACTGCGTGCGCAGATCCCGACGCTGCCGCTGACGAGTACCGACGCGAAGAACGACGCCACCCAGGATCGCGACTTCTGGCAGCGTGCCGGCGACGCGCTGGGGAGCATCGTCAAGGTCAGTCACGACGACGGCACCCCGCTAGGTCTGGCCGACGATCGCATCGCACGCGAACTGGCTGCGCTGGATGTCGCCCACGCGGAATCCGCCGTGCTTGCCTATGACGACGTGGGCCGCCATGCCGCGCTCAAGCGCGTGGATGCCACGCTGGCCGCCCGCTTCGATCCGGCTTCGCCCGCCGTGCAGGCTGCGCGATCGCGCATCGCCGCGCTGCTGGCCAGTCAGGCGAAGGGGCAGGAGCCGAAGCTCGGCGCCGCGCTCGCGGAACTGCGCAACCTGCGTTCCGTGCATGCGCTGAAAGGTGGCGACACCAATGGTAGTCCCGCCCATGCGGCCAGCGCGTCCGCGCCTGCGGCACCGGCCGTTCCGTCGAGCGCCGCTCCGGCGCCGAAGGCCACGCCATGAAGCTCTGGCGCTGGATCGTCGGTCTCATTCTCATCGCGGTGATCGCCGCCTTCGCGTGGCACTGGGTCGCCGAGGACCCCGGCTACGTGCTGATCCACCTGCGTGGCACCAACGTGCAGATGACGGTGGTGACCGCCGTCGTGATCCTGTTGCTGGCATGGGCGGCGATCACCGCGCTCGTGGCGCTGATCCGCTGGCCGTTCGGGGCGATGACGCGTCGTCACCGCAACCTCAGCCGTCGCCGTCTCTCCGATGGCCTCGTCTCGCTGATCGAAGGGCGGCACGGCGAAGCCGAGCGCGACCTCAACCGCGCGGCGCGTTACCCCTCCGTTCGCGGTCCCGCCCTGCTCGCCGCCGCCGAAGCCGCCGAGCGTCACGGCGAGTCGACCCGAGCGCTGGAAACACTCGACCAGGCCGCGCAGGAAACGCCGCGTGCCGCCCGCGTGTTGCGTGCCCGCCTGTTGCGTCGTGCCGGCAAACCGGCCGACGCCGCCACCCTGCTGGCGCCCGAGGCTAACAGCGGTGCGCTCACGCCCGCGGGCTGGATCGAATTTGCCGAAGCCTCGCTCGCCTCGGGTGACGCACGCGGCGCGGTCCGCGCGATCGAACCCTTGCAGAAGAGCGGCGAGTTCGGCTCGCGTGCCTTTACCGAACTGGAATCGCGCATCGTCGCGGCGTATATCGCCAGCGCGCCGGATGGCGCGGCACTGGCCGCGTTGTGGTCGCAGCTGCCGAAGGGGCAGCGTCGCCTGCCCGCGGCCGTGGACGCGTATGCGCGCCAGGCGGCGCGTCATGGTCAGATCATGGCGGCGATGGACGAGATCGAGACGTCACTGCGTCGCGAATGGTCGCCGACACTGATCGCCACCTATGGCGGCATGGGTGCGGAAGACATCGACCAGCGCCTGCGCAAGGCGGAGGCCTGGATCGACACGCATCCGAACGATGCGGCACTGCTTACGGCAGTCGGCCGTATGTGCGTTCGCGTGCGCCTGTGGGGCAAGGCGAAGCCGCTGCTGGAGCGCGCGCTGGCCATCGAGCCCAGCGTCGCCGCCTGGGAAGCGCTTGGCGACGTCTACGTCGGCGAAGAGAATCCCGCCATTGCCCAGCGTTGCTATCGCAACGCGCTGGCACTGGCGCGCGGCGAGGTCACCGAGGCACTGCCCGAGATCCGTACGGGACGTATCGATACGCGTGTCACCGCGGTGGAAGAGCGTGATCAGCACGGGGTGCCGCGTTTGTCGCCGTGATCAGCGACCGGGCACTGGCGGATGCCAGTGCCCGGCCCTGGCGCAGCGGTCCGCACGTGTCTTGAGGCGTTCCGCCTCCACAGGTGCCCGTCCGGCCAACGCGTCAGGCGCATCGAGTTCCAGATAGAGATCGGCACACTGGCGTGGCGTATCCGCCGGTAATGGCGTCGGGTCGTACGGCACGGAAGGTTTGTCTGCGAACCCGTTAAAGACCAGATGTCCGATGCCCACGCACATCGACATGACCAGCACCGCCAGCCACGAGGACGACCTGCCTCGTGCGCGTTCGCGGGCACGGGCGACCCCGACCGGGAGAAAGGCCGAATCGGGCAACGCCATCCGCCGGTACATGTCCTGGGAGGATGGCGATTGCGCTTCGAACATGGATTGCCACGCTCGCAGCGTGTCACGGGAAAGGTGCAGGCCGAGCCACGCCGGATAGCTCTCGCGGAGCCTTGCCACCTCAGGCCAGTGTCGCAGCAGCGATGTGTCCAGCGACGTCTCGGCACGGGCGAAGACCGCGAGCCATCCATGGCGCTGGTCGGTATCCAGCTCGTTCCATGCATCGCGTTCGGACAGCACCTTCTCGACCCACTGGCCCCGTTTGCCCAGCGCCGCAAGATGGCCCACCTCGTGCCAGTGGAACTGCTCTTCCGCCGCCGCGAAGACGTCCACCCGGTGGCCGATATGCTGCAGCGCGACCAGATCGATCAGGTGTTCCTCGTACAGTCCCGGCGCATCGATGTATTGCTTGCGCACCTCCGCCAGCGAAGCAGCCAGAAGAGCAGCCACCTGCCCGGCGCCGTGGGTACCGACCTCGGCGGCGAAATCCATGGCCAGCGCCAGTGTGTTGTCCGTCACGGGGGGATGGTCGGGGGATGCGCCGGCGGTCACTTCTTCCGGCTCAAGGGCGTCGTCCCGGAGCGCCCCGACGTCCGTCGACACGGCGAGGGGCGGCTCGCTTGCTCCCGCCTCGCACCAGGCCCGGGCCGCTTCGTACGCTTCGCGCAGCCTGCCGAAACCGGCGGGATCCGTTTCGGGATCGATCTGACGGAGCGCTGCGGCGTACGCGCGACGGACGGCGACCGGGTCCGCATACCCCGGCAACCCGAGCACCTGCAGATGCCACGGGGTTCCCGCGGTCACTTCATCCATCCGAGCTGGCGAAAGACGGCGACGGCGATGCGGATCGCCATGCCGAAGTAGAAGAGCCAGGCAAGTCCGCCGGTGAAACGCTCCCTGATCCAGCTCCACCACGCCGCCGGTGCCGCACCGCGCTCCGCCTTGCGTTCGAGCTTGCGACGACGCGCCGGCGGCAAGGCCGCAAACGCCTCGCGCCAGGCCTCGAGCACCTCGTTCGTGACGCGAAGTGACAGGTAGGTTCGATACGTACCGAGATATCGGGCGACCAAGGGCCATGCGGCGACCACGTGGGGCGCCCGCACGTCGTCCTCGCGTGTGGCGGCGCGAATCGCGTCGAAGACCCGCTCCTGCACGCGTTCCGGCAGTGCCTTCCATCCGGTCTCCTGGACGAGCACGTGTTCGACCCAGCGCCCGTGATCGCCCAGCTCGGCGAGACGGCCGACCTCGTTCCAGTGGAATTCCTGCGTCGCCGCGGCGAAGACCTCATCGCGCCTCGTCAAATCCTGCCCGGCGATCGCGGCGATCAGCAGCACTTCGAACCAGGCCGGCGCATCGACGTGGCCGCGTACGTTCTGCGTCACGCGATACAGAAGCACACGCGCGCCGGTGCCAGGCTCCGCGACGAGGCTGCCTGCAAAGGACGATAAGGCAGCGCTGGCTTCGTCCCGGGGGGCGAGGCTGGCTGTCGCGGGTGTCGGCGGAACATCGTCCGTCACCGCGTGCTGGCGCGGAACGTCGGCGCCCGCGCCGTCGCGATACCACGCCTGCGCCTGTTCATACGCCTCGCGCAGCGTCGCAAAGGCCGCAGGCTCCCGCGCCGGATCAATAGCCTTCAGGCGTGTGGCATACGCGCGCCGGATGGCACGCTCATCGGCGTCGGGATCGATGCCCAGAACGGCGAAGAAGGATGATTCCATGGCGGTCAGACCGCCGGATCCGGCATGAGGTAATGGTCACGTTCGACGCTGTCGATCGCCTCGCGGAACGCGGCCGCGTCGCGTGCGATCAGTCGCGGATCCTGCGTGGCGAGCGTCTGTTCGAAGCGGAGAATGACGTCGCCGAGACGATCGCGCAGATCGCCCAGCGATTGCTCGTACATGCGTTCCGCCCGCGCGAGCAGCGTCCTGTTTTCCAGGGTGTCGCGGGGATGGATCTTCAGCTCGGACAGCGCGGCAAGGCGACGGGCGACTTCGGCGGGTTGCATGTGCGTATCGCCGCTCTCGATCACGAGCTGCTCGACCTTGCCCGTCGCGACGACGGTGACCTCCACCTCGAGCAGGCCGTTGACGTCGTAGGTGAAGCGAACATCCACACCGTCGGCGTGTCCGGGGCCCGGCTCCAGCGGCAAGGTCAGTTCACCCAGTGAGATGTTATCGCGCACCATGCGCGACTCGCCCTGATACACACCGATCCGGATCTGTTTCTGCTGCGGTGTCAGCGGGACGAAACGCTGTACACGACTCACCGGCACCACCGTGTTGCGCTCGATCACCGGCGCATAGAAGCCGGCGGCCTGGGCGCCGTTCTCGATCCGTCGCGACACTTCCGTACCGAGCGTGTACGGGCATACATCGGTCATTACCGTCTCGTCGAGCGCCTTGTCCTTCATTTTCAGGCCCGCCTGCACGGCGGCGCCGAGCACGACCACCTCGTCGGGAGGGTGACCGACCGCGGGGAAACGCCCGAACATGCGTGTCGCCAGCGCACGAATCATCGGCATACGTGTGGCACCGCCGGCCAGCACCACGTTGTCCAGGTCCGCGGCGCGAATGCGCGCGTCACGCAACGCGCGCTCGATCGGCCGCCACAGGCGGTTCAGAAGGGGCTGGGCGAGCTTCTCGAACGCGTCCCCGTCGAGCGCCACGGCAACGGTCTGGTCACGCCAGGCGATCTCGAAGCGCGCCTTTCCCTGCGTACTCAGCTCACGCTTGGCGATTTCCGCCCGTGCCGCGAGGCGCTGCATGAACCTTGCATCGTCGCGTGCGGCTTGCGGAATACCCTCGACGAAAGCGAGATCGGCAATCAGTGTGGCGAAATCCTCGCCACCCAGCATGTTGTCACCCGCGCTGGCGCGCACTTCCATGATACCTTCGAACATCTCCAGAATCGACACGTCGAAGGTGCCGCCGCCCAGGTCGAAGACCAGAAACTGGGTCTCGCCGCCGGCGTCATGCAAGCCATAAGCCAGCGCCGCGGCCGTAGGCTCGTTGAGCAACCGCTCGACCTTCAGCCCGGCGAGTTCACCGGCGACACGCGTGGCTTTGCGCTGCGCATCGGAGAAATACGCCGGTACGGTGACGATGGCCTCGGTGACGGGCTGGCCAAGGAATGCTTCGGCATCCGCTTTCAGTGAACGCAGGACCAGGGCGGAAAGTTCTTCCGGGCGATAGTCGCGATCGGCCAGACGTACGGTCCGGGCACTGCCCATGTACCGCTTGAACAGGGATGCCGTGCGCTGCGGATGGGTCTGCAGGCGCTCGCGTGCCGCCGCGCCGACGAGGACGCTGCCGTCGTCATCGATGCCGACGCAAGAAGGCGTCAGCACGCCGCCCAGCGCATTCGGAATGAGGCGCGGCGCGCCATCGATCCACGCGGCGACGAGACTGTTCGTGGTTCCCAGGTCGATCCCGACGATCATGCCTTTCTTCCCTTGCCTGCATGAGCCGCGTAGTCGTCCATGCCAGGCGATCGGCGTTGGAGCCCCCTTACAACGCGGTCAGATTGGCATAAGCGTAAACCAACCACTTGCTCCCGGCATCCTCGAAATTCACCTGGACGCGCATGTGCGCACCGGCGCCCTCGGCACTGACGATGGTGCCCTCGCCGAACTTGGGGTGGCTGACCCGCTGTCCCAGGCGAATCGGCGAGGCTTCCTCGAGCGATGGACTGCCGGCGTAACGGTCCGCATACGCCGGGCGGGACACCTGCACCCGCGGGCGCAGCTCATCGATCAGCTCGGGCGGGATCTCGCCAAGGAAGCGCGACGGTCGGGCGAGCATCTCGGTGCCGTGCATGCGGCGCGATTCCGCATGCGACAGGAACAGGCGCTCGCGGGCGCGCGTGATGCCCACATACGCCAGACGTCGTTCTTCCTCGAGGCGGTTCTCTTCCTCCGTGGAGCGCTGGCTCGGGAACAGGCCTTCCTCCATGCCGACGAGGAACACCACCGGGAATTCCAGGCCCTTGGCCGAATGCAGGGTCATCAGCTGGACGCAGTCGTCCCAGGCTTCGCCCTGACCTTCGCCCGCCTCCAGCGCGGCGTGCGACAGGAAGGCGGACAGCTCGTTGAGCCCGGCATCCACATCTTCCGGCGTCATCTCGAAGCGGCTGGCCACGTTGACCAGCTCGTCCAGGTTCTCGACCCGGGCCTCCCCGTTGCCGCGCTTGTCGTTTTCGTAGAAGTCGCGCAGACCGGTATGCAGGATGGCGTGTTCGATCTGCTCGGCGAGGTCGAGCGCGGTGGGGGTGTCGTCACCGCTGACATTGTCGTGACCGCCGAAGGTACGAGCCAGGTTATCGATGAGCCCGATGAAGGCCTTCAGTGCGTTCTTCGCCCGGCCCGCCAGCGAACCGATCGAGGCTTCGGTGAGTGTGGATTCCCACATCGAGCTGCCGTCGCTGCGGGCGCGGCGGCGCAGTTCGTCGAGCGTGCGGTCGCCGATGCCGCGAGGCGGCGTGTTCACCGCGCGCTCGAAGGCGGCGTCGTCATGACGGTTGGAGGCGAGGCGCAGATAGGCCAGCGCGTCCTTGATTTCGGCGCGCTCGAAGAAGCGCAGGCCGCCATACACGCGGTAAGGCGTATCGCGCTGGATGAGCTGTTCTTCGAAGTTGCGCGACTGCGCGTTGGAGCGGTAGAGAATGGCGCAGTCGCGGGCATTGCCGTGCTCCGCGATGTGCTCGCGGATGCGTTCGACCACGAAGCGTGCTTCGTCCTGTTCGTTGTACGCCGCATACAGCGCGATGCGCTCGCCTTCACCGCCGTCGGTCCACAACTGCTTGCCCAGGCGTCCGCCGTTACGGGCGATCACCGCGTTGGCGGCGCTGAGGATGGTCGAGGTGGAACGGTAATTCTGCTCGAGGCGGATGGTCCTGGCGCCCTGAAAATCGCGCAGGAACTGCTGCACGTTTTCCACCTTTGCGCCGCGCCAGCCGTAGATCGCCTGATCGTCGTCGCCGACCACGAAGACCTGCCCCGTGCTGCCCGCGAGCACGCGGATCCACGCGTACTGCAGCGTATTGGTGTCCTGGAACTCGTCGATCAGCAGGTAGCGCCAGCGATCCTGGTAGTGCTTGAGTACCTGCGGATCCTTCAGCCAGAGCTCGTGCGCGCGCAGCAGCAACTCGGCGAAGTCGACCAGGCCGGCGCGCTGGCACTGCTGCTCGTACGCCTTGTAGACCTCGACGAACGTGCGCGTGACCGGATGGTCGCGGTGCTCGATGCTGTCCGGGCGCTTGCCCTCGTCTTTCCAGTTGTTGATCTGCCAGGCGGCCTGACGCGGAGGGAAACGCGCCTCGTCCAGCCCCATGCCGGCAATCACCCGCTTGATCAGCCGTTGCTGATCGTCGGAGTCGAGGATCTGAAACCCCTCGACCAGCCCGGCCTCGCGCCAGTGACGGCGGAGCAGGCGGTGGGCGATGCCGTGGAAGGTGCCGACGGTAAGCCCCTGCGTACCGCCAGGGATGATCCCGTCCAGACGTGAGCGCATTTCGCCCGCCGCCTTATTGGTAAAGGTGACCGCCAGGATCGCCCAGGGCGGCACGCGTTCGACCTGGGTCAGCCAGCCGATACGGTTGATCAGGACGCGGGTCTTGCCGGAGCCGGCGCCCGCGAGGATCAGGTAATGGCCGGGCGGGGCGCTGACAGCCTCACGCTGGGCGTCGTTCAGATCGTCGAGAAGGTGGGAGACATCCATCCGCCCATTGTAGCGGCTGGGCTCCCACCTTGGCCCGACGGGGCGATCAGCGCTTCTGCGCGATGCCCGCGACGGCGACGATGCCGCCGATCACGATCCCGGCGATGCCCACCCACTGCGGGATGGACTTGTTATGGGTCGCTTCGATCTTGGCCGGTCCCAGCGACGCGACGGTGTCGGTCTTCTGATAGCTGCCGCCGCCGACGGTGATCCAGATACCTGCCGCGACAAGGATGATGCCAACGACAATCAGGCCTGCACGCATGTTTGATTCCTCCCGGTTCGATGTGGGCGGGAGGATGCGTTGACGGATGTGAGGACGACGTGGGGAGAGCCGGTTTCCGCAAAAAAAACCCCGGAGGCCAGGGGAGCCTCCGGGGCGGGGTGGATGACCGGGCCCAGGGGAAGACCGGGTCGTCCTGAGGTGATCCCAGGGAGGTGGGATCCACCGATGGGACGCCGTTGCGTGCGTCCGAAGATATAGACGCGCGAATGAGGACAAAGTTGCAACGGATCGCAAAAAAAAGTCAGCCCGTATTCATGGGCTGACTTATCAACGAGTTGCCGTCATTCAATATGAACGACAAAACGGAAATCTTACGTTTGGACTTCCCCGTGGTTCCGAAAACGACCATGAACGCCGCGGTACGACGCTTGGTACGCCCTCAGTGCGCCTCGTCCCAGTTGGCTCCGACGCCGATGTCGACCTGTAACGGCACGCTGAGCGATGCCGCACCGGTCATGTGCTTCTCGATGCCGGAGCGGATCTCGTCAGCGGCGTCCTCGCGAACCTCGAAGACCAGTTCATCGTGCACCTGCATCAGCAGGCGGACATCGTCGCGGCCTTCGATCCAGCCCGATACCGCGATCATCGCGCGCTTGATGATGTCGGCGGCGGTTCCCTGCATCGGCGCGTTGATGGCGGCGCGCTCGGCGCCGGCGCGAAACGCCTGATTGCGCGAGTTCAGATTGTCTAGGTACAGGCGGCGGCCGAACAACGTCTGCACGTAGCCGTCGCGATGCGCCTGTTCGCGGGTCGTGTCCATGAACGTGCGGACGCCGGGATAGCGCGAGAAGTAGCGACCCATGTAATCGGATGCTTCGCCACGATCGACGCCGAGCTGCTTCGCGAGCCCGAAAGCGCTCATGCCGTACATCAGGCCGAAGTTGATCGCCTTCGCCGCGCGACGCTGGTTGGTGGTGACCTCATCGGCCGGCACGCCGAAGACTTCCGCCGCGGTCGCACGGTGGACGTCGCCTCCCTCCCGGAATGCGCGAACCAGACCCTCGTCGCTGGACAGGTGAGCCATGATGCGCAGCTCGATCTGTGAGTAGTCGGCCGCGACGATGCGCCATCCCGGCGGCGCAACGAAGGCCTGGCGGATGCGCCGGCCTTCCTCGGTGCGCACCGGAATGTTCTGCAGATTCGGGTCCGACGAGCTGATGCGGCCCGTGGCGACCGCGCCCTGGTGGTAGCTGGTGTGTACGCGGCCCGTGCGCGGGTTGACGATGCCGGCGAGCTTGTCGGTGTACGTCGAGCGCAGCTTGGCGAGGCCGCGGTACTCGAGGATGATGCGCGGCAGTTCGTGTGTTTCGGCGATCGCTTCGAGCGCTTCCTCGTTGGTCGAGGGCTGGCCGGTCGGCGTCTTCACCTTCGCCGCGAGACCGAGCTCGTCGAACAGCACCGCCTGCAGCTGCTTCGGTGAGTCGAGGTTGAACTCGTGACCGGCCGATGCGTGCGCGACGCTCTGCAATTCCAGCATGCGCTTGCCGAGCTGCTGGCTCTGGAGACGCAGGACGTGCGCATCGATCAGCACGCCGGTGCGCTCCATCTTCGCAAGGACGGGTACGAGTGGCACCTCGATGTCCTGATAGACGTCACGCAGCGACGGCTCGGCTTCGAGCTTCGGCCACAGCGCATGGTGCAGGCGCAGCGTGATGTCGGCGTCTTCCGCGGCGTAGCGGCAGGCCGTGTCGCAGTCCACCTGCGAAAACGGAATCTGCTTCGCGCCCTTGCCGGCGACCTGTTCGTACTTGATCGTCGTGTAGCCGAGGTAACGCTGGGCCAACGAGTCCATGTCATGGCGCGTGGCGGTGGCGTTGAAGATGTACGACTCCAGCATGGTGTCGTGCGCCAGCCCCTGCACGTCGATACCGTAGTGCGACAGGACGTTGATGTCGTACTTGCCGTGCTGACCGACCTTGCGGCGCTTCGGATCTTCGAGGACCGGTTTCAGCGCGCTGAGCACATGATCCCTCGGCAGCTGCGCCGGCGCGCCGGGATAATCGTGGGCCAGCGGGATATACGCGGCTTTGCCGGGTTCCACGGCAAGCGACACGCCGACGATCTCCGCCATCATCGCGTCGATACTGGTGGTTTCGGTATCGAAGGCGATGAGCGTCGCGGTTTCGAGCTTCTCCAGCCACGCGGCGAGGCGGTCTTCGGTGAGGACCAGTTCGTATTCGCCGGGGTGGGACAGTGAGACATCCGGTGCGGCGACCACGGGAGCGGCCGACGTCGCCGGCGCGGCGGAACCCGCCGCGGAAACCGGAGCCCTGGCCGGCGCGTCGGTACCTGCCTCGAGGTCTTTCAGCGCGGCCTTGAAGTCATAGCGCGCATAAAGCTCTCGCAGTGCGTCGACATCGCGATCGCGCATCGACAGGTCGACCGGCGCGAATTCCAGCGGCACATCGGTACGGATCGTCACCAGCTCGCGGGATAGCGGCAGGCGCGGGATGGCCGCGCGCAGGTTCTCGCCGATCTTGCCGCCGATCTTGTCGGCATTGGCAAGCAACGTATCGAGGTTGCCGTACTCGCCCAGCCATTTCGCCGCCGTCTTCGGCCCGCACTTTTCCACACCCGGGACGTTGTCGATGCTGTCGCCCATGAGGGTGAGGTAATCGACGATCTGCTCGGGACGAACACCGAACTTGGCGAAGACGCCGTCGGCATCCATGGTGGTGTTGGTCATCGTGTTGATCAGCAGCGTGTGCTTGCCGACCATCTGCGCGAAATCCTTGTCGCCGGTGGAGATGATCGTATCGATGCCCTGCTCGGCCGCCTGGCGGGCGAGGGTGCCGATCACGTCGTCGGCTTCGACGCCGGCCACGCAAAGGATGGGAAAGCCCAGTGCGCCGACGATTTTCATCATCGGTTCGACCTGCGCGCGCAGGTCGTCCGGCATCGACGGGCGGTTGGCCTTGTACTCCGGGTACAGATCGTCGCGGAAGGTACGTCCCGGCGCGTCGCAGACGAAGGCGACGTAGTCGGAACCGGCCTTCATGGTCGTGCGCAGCATGTTGACGATACCGAACAGCGCGCCCGTGGGTTCGCCGAAAGCATTGGTCAGGGGAGGCAGCGCGTGGAACGCGCGATACAGGTACGAGGACCCGTCGATGAGCGTGAGTGTAGGCATCCCCGGATTCTCTCACGGCCGGTCGCGCAGGGTTCGTCATGGCCGATCGTTCACGTGGAAACAGGGTTGCGCCTTGCTATCCTCGTTCCCCCGCCTGGAGAGATTCCCCATGAACCGCTCGTCTGTCCTCGTCGCCGCGCTCGCCCTCGTCCTGGCGCTGCCCGCCGCCGCGCAAACCGCCACGGATCCGAAGTTCGCCCCCCTCCCGCCGCCACCGGGGCTGAACGATCCGGGCGTCAAGCCGGGTGAAGCCGACCGCTCGGGGCAGAAGCCCGTAGACCGGCCGGTGACCTACGATGAGGCCCAGGACGGCAAGTCGACGCCGGCCACCTCGGACGCCCAGGGCGTTCGCTCGCCGGTCGACCTGCCGACCATGCAGGACAGGGGCGCCGTCGACGCCCGCGGCCAGCAGGCACCTCAGGTGACCGTGCGCAATCAGGACAATGGCGACCGCGTTGAGGAATACCGTACGGGTGGCAAGCTGTTCATGGTCGTCGTGACGCCCAAGAACGGCGTGCCGCAGACGTATATGGCCGACCCGGACGGCAAGCTGCACAACGACCCCAAGAACGGCCCCGTGAACCCGGTTTACTACAAGGTCTACGAGTGGGGCGCCGCGCCGAAGCCCGCCGGTTCGAACTGACGGGTTGAATGGGTGCCCGCCGTGGCAGGCGGGCTCCTGCCCGAAGCTCAGTCATCCAGTTCGGGGTAATGCCGGAAGATGCCGTTGGTGTTGAACGGCACACGGCGTTCCGACGCCAGATAGGCGGCGATATTCGGCCGGTCGGCTACGCGTTTCGCCAGGTCCCTCAGCAACGGTACTTTCTGCTTCGCCAGCGCTTTCGGAAAGGCATACTCCAGTCCCGCCATGATCTGGAACAGCGACAGGTCCACGTACGAGTGCTCGCGTAGCGGAAACCTGCCGCCGCCGCGTTCGATCGACTTCTCGAAGTAACCCAGGAATTTCGGGATGCGGTGCTCGCGGAAATCCTTCGCGCGCTTCTTCGCCTCGTCGCGCTGGTCTTCGTAGTACAACTCGTTGGAAACCGGGTGATGCGTATCGTGGACTTCGGCCACGAAGTCGGTGATGGTCAGTTCCAGCTGGTGCGCATGCAGCCGCTTCGACTCGCCTTCCGGCACCAGCCCATGGCGCGGCCCGAGGTACTGCAGAATGTTGGCGACCTGCGCGATCACGAGGCGACCCGACTTCAGGAAGGGTGGGGCGAAGGGCATGGCGCCCTCCCGATCGCCGTTGAGAAACGGCATGATCGCATCGTCGCCCTCGATCTGCGCGACGTCGGCGTATTCGGCGCCCGCATCCTCGAGACACAGACGAACGAACTCGCCGCGCCCCTGCAGTCCCGTCCAGTAATAAAGCTGATAGCTCATCGACCGACCTCCTGCCACAAAGCGCGAAGCGTGCGCCCGCCGCGTTCAAGCCAGCGTGAGCGCGATGTCGCGGAACGTTTCCCAGACCGTCTGCGCAGGCGGCGACAACGATCGCGCCCGGCGACGAACCAGCGTGACTTCACGGCTCAGCTCCGGCGTCAGGTGTATCGCCACCAGGCCCGGCCGCAACGCGTCCAGCGACAGCCGTGGTGTGACCGTCACACCGAGACCCGCTTCGACCATACGGAACGCGGTATGCGGGTGCCCCACTTCGAGTGTCACGTGCATCGGGATGTCGCGTGACGTGAACGCGGCATCGATGATCCGCCGGCTGCCGGAGGCATGGTCGAGCAGGATCAGCGGCTGATCCGCGAGGGCGTCCCAGGGCACGATCGGCATCGAGGCCATCGGATGATCGCTGCGACACACGACGTCGAAAGGATCGCGAAGAATCGTCTCCGCGTCGAACTCTTCCACGGTCGCCGGTTCCACCGTCAGGCCAAAGTCGATCTCGCCGCCCCGCACCGCGTCCAGTACCTGGGTCTGGTTCTGGTCGCGCAGAACGATTTCCAGCGACGGGTGCCCGATCGCGCAGCGGGCGATGCATAAGGGCACCAGGCCGGCCGACAGCGTCGGTACCGCCGCGATTCGTACGCGCCCGCGCAGAGGATCCGCCTGGGTGCGGGCATGGGCGAGGACCCCGTCGAGCTCATCGAGGACGCGCGCCAGGGCCTGCTCGAGGTAGCGGCCGGCTTCGGTCGGCACGACCTCGCGCGTGCTCCGGTCGAAGAGGCGGACGTCGAGCTCGCCCTCGAGGTCGGCCACGAGGCGGCTGACGGCCGGCTGGGTGAGATGCAGGGTCTCCGCCGCGCGGCGGAAATGCCGGTGGCTGGCGACGGCCAGGAACGCCCGGAGCTGTCGCAGGGAGACATTCATGCGATTAATGTATCACTGAATCAGATAAAACGAATTGCCTTATCAACCGGTTGAGGCTGCAATAGGTGCCATTCCCGCTGCCCCTGTGTCGCCCCCATGCGCCGCTTTCTTCCCGATGGTTTCACCCTTTCGCTGATCGCCACCGTCCTGCTGGCCAGCCTGCTGCCTTGCAGGGGCGAGGCCGCCGCCGTCTTCGAGGTGGTCACCGACCTCGCCATCGCCCTGTTGTTCTTCCTGCACGGCGCGAAGCTGTCGCGTGAGGCCGTGGTCGCCGGGATGACCAACTGGCGGCTGCACCTCACGGTGCTGGCCAGCACCTTCCTGCTGTTCCCGCTGCTCGGCCTGGTATTGAAGCCGGTACTGTCGCCGCTGGTCTCACCCGATCTGTACCTGGGCATCCTGTTTCTGTGCACCCTTCCCTCGACGGTGCAGTCGTCCATCGCATTCACGTCGATCGCGCGCGGCAATGTGCCGGCCGCGATCGTATCGGCGTCGGCATCGAGCCTGCTGGGTATCTTCATCACGCCGTTGCTGGTTGGCCTGATGATCGCGGGTACCGGGCAGGGCGGCCTGTCGTGGCACTCGGTGGGCGCCATCGTCATGCAACTGTTCGTGCCCTTCGTCGCCGGCCAGATCGCGCAGCGCTGGATCGGCGGCTGGGTACGCAAACACGCGAAGCTGCTGACTTACGTCGACCGCGGATCGATCCTGCTCGTGGTGTATACGGCTTTCAGTGCCGCCGTGTTGCAGGGGCTCTGGCATCAGTTGCCGGTGCCGGTGCTCGCCGGCCTGATCGTGGTGAATATCGTGCTGCTGGCCTGCGCGCTGCTGGTCACGCGTTACGGTGCGCGAGCATTGGGCTTTGCGACGGAGGATGAGATCACGATCGTGTTCTGCGGCTCAAAGAAGAGCCTGGCCTCGGGCGTGCCGATGGCGAAGGTGTTGTTCGCCGGGCATCCGCTGGGACTGATCGTATTGCCGATCATGCTGTTTCATCAGATCCAGCTGATGACGTGTGCGGTGCTGGCGCGACGTTATGCGATGCGGCGGGTTGAATCGCCGGCAGGGCTGGCTCCTACAAGGTAACGGGTTCCCTGCAGGAGCCAGCGTTGCTGGCGAAAGCACGCGACCTCAGTGCCTGAAGTGGCGAACGCCGGTAAACACCATCGCCATATCGTGCTCATCCGCCGCGGCGATCACTTCGTTATCGCGCATCGATCCGCCCGGCTGGATCACCGCACGAATACCGGCGGCGGCCGCCGCGTCGATGCCGTCGCGGAACGGGAAGAACGCATCCGACGCCATTGCGCTGCCCGGCACGACGAGGCCTGCTTCTTCGGCCTTGAGGCCTGCGATCTTCGCGCTCACCACGCGGCTCATCTGGCCCGCGCCGATGCCGACCGTGCGGTTGTCCTTCGCGTAGACGATCGCGTTCGACTTGACCATCTTGGCGACGCGCCAGGCGAACAGGAGATCGTCGAGTTCGGCGGCGCTGGGCTGGCGTTTGCTGACGACCTTGAGTTCGTCGCGCTGCACCTGACGATGATCGGCCGTCTGCACCAGCAGGCCGGAGCCCACGCGCTTGATGTCGTGCGTATTGCGACCGTCACCGGGCGGAATTTCCAGCACGCGCACGTTGGCTTTCTTCGTGGCTTCTTCCACCGCGCCCGCATCCACGGACGGTGCGATCAGCACTTCGACGAACTGGCGCTTGAGGATGACCTTCGCGGTCTCCGCGTCGAGCGGGCGGTTGAAGGCGATGATGCCGCCGAACGCCGAGGTCGGGTCGGTCGCGTAGGCGAGTTCGTAGGCGGCGAGCGGGTCCGCCGCGACGGCGACGCCGCAGGGATTGGCATGCTTGACGATGACGCAGGCGGGGGCGTCGAACTGGCGCACGCATTCCCACGCCGCATCGGCGTCGGCGATGTTGTTGAACGAGAGTTCCTTGCCCTGCAACTGGCGGAACGTCGCGAGCGTGCCCGCTGCCGGATACAGGTCGCGATAGAACGCGCCGGCCTGATGGGGATTCTCGCCGTAGCGAAGATCCATCACCTTCACGAAGCGTCCGTTGGACTGCTCCGGAAATTCCGCGCGCGACGAGACCGCGGTGTGCGTGTCGTCAAGCGAAACGCCGGAGAGGTAGTCGCTGATCGCCGCGTCGTAGTTCGATACGCGATTGAACGCGGCGACGGACAGCTTGAATCGTGTGGCGCGCGACAGGCCGCCCTTGCCTTCGATTTCCGCGAGCGCTTCGTCGTACTGCGCCGGATCGGTCAGTACGCCGACGTCGTTCCAGTTCTTCGCGGCGGCGCGAAGCATGGCCGGTCCGCCGATATCGATATTTTCGATCGCATCGTCCAGCGAGCACGCGGGATCGGCCACCGTGCGCTCGAACGGGTACAGGTTGAGCACGAGAAGATCGATCGGCAGGATGCCATGCTCGGCCATGACGGCGTCGTCGGTACCGCGACGACCCAGCAGCCCGCCATGCACGCGCGGGTGCAGCGTCTTCACGCGGCCGGCCATGATTTCGGGGAAGCCGGTGAGGTCGCCGACGTCCCGCACGGGGATGCCCGCGTCGCGCAGCGCCTTCGCCGAGCCGCCGGTGGAAAGGATTTCGATGTTCGCGGCCGCGAGGCGGCGGGCGAGTTCCGTCAGGCCCTGCTTGTCGGAAACGCTGACGAGCGCGCGGCGGACGGGAACGAGGTCGGGCGTGGACATGGGCACTTCCGGGGCGGAAAGCGCTCCATTATAGCCGCCCGGACGTCCGTGCGGCCCCGGGACGGATTGCCTCAGGAAATGCCGTGGGCGGCCAGCTTCTTGCGCAGGGTGGCACGGTTGATGCCGAGAGCGACCGCGGCACGGCTCTGGTTGCCATCGTGGAAGGCGAGCACTTCGCGCAGGAGGGGGCCTTCGACTTCACGGATGACCAGGGCGTGGAGGCCTTCGCCGCCTTCGGTGTCACCGATGTCGGCGAGATAGCGACGAACCGTACGGCTGACACATTCGCTGAGGGCACTCTGCATGGAGGTCTCGTTGGCGGCCTCACCAGCAGCAAGTCTCACAGCGTTCAAGGCATTCCCCTCTCACAGGCCGGGACGCAGGGCCCCGGTCGGTTCTTATTCGGTATGGTCGCTTGGAATGCGACTTGGACACGCCGTGAACGGGGTCTGGAGTCGCGAAGGGAACCGAGTGTACTCGTCCCGGACCGGGAAGTGCAGGCTTGCAAAAAGAAATTTTTTCGCACGCTCATTCGAACGAGAAGGCGAAAGCGACCGCCCGCTGGCCCGGGTCTTGCACCTCGAAGACCATGGCGGTGGTCGCGCCGCCCGGCAGGCCCCGCTCGCGTACGCCCGTGTCGCCGACATAGTCCTCGGGCTGGAAACGCCGCATCGCCAGGCGCTGCCCGTCAGCGTCGGACAGTACGATGGTGACCACGGGGTAGGGCTGCGCGAACGACGCATCGTTGCGCACGCTGGCGGTGATCAGGAGGCCGTCGCGTACGGAGGGATGCTGCTCCACATCGCGCGCCATCAGGCGCAGCTGTGACGGCGCCGGGACCAGCGGCAGGTGACAGCCGACCATGGCGCAGCCGGCGGCAAGCACCGGGCCTACGGTGGGATCGGCGATCAGGGAGTCGCGCTTCGCCCAGGCCAGCTGCGCGCCCAGGCCGAGCAGCAAGGCTACGCACACCACGGTCCACGCGGCCGTGTGCCAGGAGCGCCGGCGCTTCCTCGCGAACCCGGGGGTGAAGGTGAGCTTCGAAAAATCTTCGGCGGCCCCGGAGTCATCGCCGACGGGCGCGTCGTCTTCCACGGGCGGTTCGTCGATAACCGGACGCGGACGGAAGACCGCCACCTCGGCCAGCGGCGGCGTCTGGTCGAGCGCGTGCTCCGCAAGGCGGGTGAACGGCTCGGGCGGGAGCTGCGCGGCGAGGGTACCCAGCGCGTTGAAAACCGTGTCGCAGTGGCTGCAACGCACGCAGCCGCACGCCGGGACGAGCGTCTCGGCTTCCAGCTTGTAGACAGTCAGGCACTCGGGACACTGCGTATACATCGTTCGATCATAACGTGCGCGCCCGGTAGAATCGTCCTCCCGACCAACGATCTGGCCCTCCGATGCCCTGGCTCGAACTCTCCCTGACGATCCGCGCCGCCGAACAGCCGCGTGTCGAAGCCGCGCTCGAAGACCTCGGCGCGCTGTCGATCACCCTGCAGGACGCCGATGCCGAAACCCCCGACGAAGAAGCGATCTTCGAGCCGGGCGTCGGTGAGCTTCCGCTGTGGAACCAGATCGTGCTCAACGCGCTGTTCGACGCGGAAGCCGATCGGCGCGGTCTCACCGCCGCCATTGCCGACGACCTCCCCTTCATCGAACCCGCGCAGATCGTGTGGCGCGACGTGGGCGATCAGGACTGGACGCGTGTCTGGATGGATGACTTCAAGCCGATGCCGTTCGGCCGCCGCCTGTGGGTCTATCCGTCGAACATCGATCCGCCCGCCGACGGCGACATCGTGGTCGTTCGCCTCGATCCCGGCCTCGCCTTCGGCACCGGTACGCATCCGACGACGGCGATGTGTCTGGAGTGGCTGGACGGCCAGCAGATGGCCGGCAAGCTGGTGCTCGACTATGGCTGCGGCTCGGGCATTCTCGCCATTGCCGCGCTGAAGCTTGGCGCGGCGCGCGCGGTCGGTATCGACAACGACCCGCAGGCGATCGTGTCGTCGCACGACAACGCGGAGCGCAACGAGGTGCGCGACGATCTGGCCGTCTATCTCCCGGGTGAGGCGCCTGCCGAACTCGCCGATGTGTTGGTGGCGAATATCCTCGCCGGTCCGCTGGGCGAGCTGGCGCCGGTCTTTGCCGCCGCCGTGAAGCCGGGTGCGCCGTTCGCGCTGTCGGGCATCCTGATCGGGCAGCACGAGGAACTGCTCACGCGTTACGCGGAGTGGTTCGACGATCTCGAAGTGCGCACGCTGGAGGACTGGGTACGGATCAGTGGGCGACGCAAGGCGTAAGCGCCGGAACGCCACTTCGTGAGATCGGACCGCTGGTCTGAGCGGGGCGCGATGCCTCATTGAAAAAAACCCCGCTCGAGGCGGGGTTCTTTTTTTACGCGGCTGGCGGCGTTTCTTTCTGTTCCGCCATGCGTTTTTCCAGGTAGTGGATGTTCTGTCCGCCCTGCTGGAAGCCGATGTCGGCCATGATCCGCTGCTGCAGCGGGATGTTGCACTTCACGCCCTCGATCACCGTCTCGTTCAGTGCCATGCGCATACGTGCGATGGCCGTGGCACGGTCCGGACCGTGTACGATGATCTTGCCGATCATCGAGTCGTAGTTCGGCGGGATGCGGTAGCCGTCGTACAGGTGAGTGTCCACGCGCACGCCGGGGCCACCCGGGGCCTCGAAACGCTTCACCGTGCCGGGGCTCGGCATGAAGGTGTCGGGATCTTCCGCGTTCACACGGCACTCGATGGCGTGGCCGGTGAGCACGATGTCTTCCTGACGGATCGAGAGCTTCTCACCGCCGGCGATCAGCAGCTGTTCGCGGACCAGGTCGATGCCGGTCACCAGTTCCGTCACCGGATGCTCCACCTGGATACGGGTGTTCATCTCGATGAAGTAGAAGCGGCCGTTCTCGAACAGGAACTCGAACGTACCCGCGCCGCGGTAACCGATGCGGAGGCAGGCGTCGACGCAGACCTTGCCGATCTCGGCGCGCATCTCCGGCGTGATGCCCGGTGCCGGCGCCTCTTCCACGACCTTCTGGTGACGGCGCTGCATGGAGCAGTCGCGTTCGCCGAGGTGGATGGCGTTGCCCTGGCCATCGGCGAGTACCTGGATTTCCACGTGGCGCGGATTTTCCAGGAACTTCTCCATGTAGACCTGATCGTTGCTGAAAGCCGCCTTGGCTTCCTGCTTGGTCATCACGATGGAGCTGGCAAGGTGCGGTTCGGTGCGCACGACGCGCATGCCGCGACCGCCGCCGCCGCCGGCCGCCTTGATGATGACGGGATAGCCGATCTCACGGGCGATGCGGATGTTCTCTTCGACATCGTCGCCCAGCGGGCCGCCCGAACCGGGCACGCACGGCACGCCGGCGGCCTTCATGGCGCGGATCGCCTCGACCTTGTCACCCATCAGGCGGATGACGTCGGCCGTGGGGCCGATGAAGACGAAACCGGACTCCTCGACCTGCTCGGCGAAATTCGCGTTCTCCGAGAGGAAGCCGTAACCCGGGTGGATCGCGGCGGCGTCGGTGATCTCGGCCGCGGCGATGATGCGCGGGATGTTGAGGTAGCTGTCGACCGAGGGACCCGGGCCGATGCACACCGATTCGTCGGCCAGGCCGACGTGCTTCAGATTGCGGTCCACGGTGGAGTGCACCGCGACCGTCTTGATGCCGAGCGCGTGGCATGCGCGCAGCACGCGCAGCGCGATTTCGCCGCGGTTAGCGATGACGACCTTCTCGAGCATGGGTCTGGCCTCAGGCGATGACGAACATCGGTTCGTCGAATTCGACCGGCTGACCGTTCTCGATCAGCACGGCGACGACGGTACCGGCCACATCGGCCTCGATCTGGTTGAACATCTTCATGGCTTCGATGATGCCGAGCGTCTCACCGGCCTTGACCTGCTGGCCGACGACGGCGAACGCCGGTGCGCCCGGGGTCGAAGCGGAGTAGAACGTGCCGACCATGGGAGCCTTCACCACGTGACCGGCCGGAAGGCCGGACTCGGCGGGTGCCGCCGCGGGTGTCGAGGCAGCCGCGGCCGGTGCCGCTGCCGCGGGAGCGGCGGCCGCCGGAGCCGGCGCCGCATACATCGGCTGGGCGACGGCGGTGCCCTTCGGCACGCGGGACAGGCGGACGACTTCTTCGCCTTCCTTGATTTCCAGCTCGGCGAGGTTGGATTCCTCGAGCAGGTCGATGAGCTTCTTGATCTTGCGCAGGTCCATGGGGCAACCCTTAGTCGGTGGTGGAGGTGCGGGCGCCGTCTGGCGCGCCGCGAAGGGGAATTCAGGCGGCGGGCACGGCCAGCCGGAGAAGTGCGGCTTCGAGCGCCAGGCGGTAGCTGTCGCCGCCGAAACCGCAGATCACGCCCGCGGCGATGTCGGACACATAGGAGTGGTGCCGGAACGCTTCACGCGCGTGCGGATTGGACAGGTGGATCTCGATGAACGGGATTGCCACGCCGGCCAGCGCGTCGCGCAGGGCGATCGAGGTATGCGTGAAGGCGGCGGGGTTGATCAGGATCCAGGCCACGCCTTCGTCGCGGGCCTGATGCACCCGGGCGATCAGCTCATGCTCGGCATTGGACTGGAACCAGCTCAGGTCGTGCCCGGCCGCCTGTGCGCGGCCCTGCAGCGAGCTGTTGATGTCGGCGAGCGTCTCGCGCCCGTAGACCGACGGCTCGCGAACGCCGAGGAGATTGAGGTTGGGTCCATGAAGGACAAGGATCCTGGCCACGCTTCACCTGTGCCGTAGGTCCGGAAATCCGGAACGCCGCGCAGTGTGCGCCTGTCCCCCGGACTTGTCCAGTTCGGTGAAGATCGACGCAGTTCGCTGGAGATCGCGACTTTCCACACGCTCCCGTATGGTGTTGGCTAGGGCTCGGGGAACAATGCCCGCCATCCGTCGTGCCCCAGCTTGTCCAGCGTGGCCATGTTGGCCTCGAAAATACTGGCCGCCTCCGGAAACGCGGCGACCGCCCGGTCGATGCTGGCTTCGCGCAGCAGATGCAGGGTCGGGAACGGTGACCGGTTGGTGTAATTGGTGATGTCGTCCGGTGCGGTACCTTCGAACTGAAAGTCCGGATGAAAGCTGGCCACCTGGATTTCGCCGTCCAGCGAGAGCTCGGCGACCGTTTCGTCGGCGATCTCCAGGAATTCGTTGAAGTCCATGAAGTCGCCGAGGACGCGCGGGTGAATCAGCAGCGTGGTGTCGATCGTCTCCGGATCGCTGTCCCGCAGGCGTTTGAGTTCCCGCACCAGATCGTCATGCAGTTGCAGTGGCTGCTCCGCCTCGCTGACGACGAAGCGAATCTGGCCCTTCCTGTGCACGGCCTTGGCGAACGGGCACAGATTGAGGCCGATGACGGCACGTTCGAGCCAGCGATGGGTCGCATCGATCGCCTGGTCGTCTGAAAGCGGGGCATCCATGGTGAAGTTCTCCGGGAGATCTAAGGCGCGAGCCATTCGTCGATCTCGGCCGCGCTGAAGCCGCCGAGTTTGCGCCGCAGGATACGCCCGTCGTCGCCGATGAGGATGCTGTAGGGCAGAACCCGCCGCGTATTGCCGAAGGAGAGCGAGCTGCCGGGGGCGTCGCTGTCGACCAGCAGCACGGGGTAGTTCACCGGGCGCTCGGCGAGATAGCGTGCCGCATCGGCGGCGGTGTCCTCGGCCACGCCCAGGATGGCGACCTTGCGACCATGGTCGCGGTCCGAGGCGGCGCTCAGGAGTGGCATCTCACGCCGGCAAGGGGCGCACCACGAAGCCCAGAAGTTGATCAGCACGCGTCTGCCTCGCCATTCGGACAGGCGATGAGGCGTGCCGTCGATAGCGACGTAGGTGACGTCGGGCGCCACATCGCCCACCTCGGCCACCGTCATCCCGTCCGGGGGCGACGGATTGGCGCGGCGGTGCTCGACATACAGGCCGACCGTTGCCCCGGCGATCGCCAGGGCCACGATCCAGAAGGTCGGGCCGCGTGTCACGAGCCCGACGCGGTATCGAGCGCCTTCGCCACGCCGTCGTAAGTCAGGACGGTGGACAGCTTCCTGCCGTCGCCGCCACCCTTCGGATAGATGACGTACAACGGCACGCCTACCGAGTGGAACTGCTCCAGATACGCGGCGATGGGCGCATTGACGTCGGTCCAGTCACCCTTCATGTAAACGGTGCCCGTGCGCTTGAGCAGGTCCCTGAACGCGTCGGTGTCCAGCACGTCCTTTTCGTTGGCCTTGCAGGTGATGCACCAGTCGGCGGTCATGTCGACCAGTACCGGCGTGCCCGCGGCACGAAGTTCCGCGAGCTTGTCGGCCGAGTAAGGCACCGAGCCGTCGCTGGCCGTGGCGGTGGTCGTTGCGGCGGGAAGTCCATGCACCGTCCACAGCGCGGCCATGGCGCCGACAGCCAGTACGGCGGTGAAGACCCATGAGAGCGCGCTACGACGGCTGCGGCCGTACCACCACAGCGCCATCGCCAGCAGTACGCCGCCTGCCAGCACCAGCGCCGTCGCGTCGGCACCACGCTGCTTGGTCAGTACCCACAACAGCCACACCGCGGTGAGGTACATCGGGAAGGCCAGTGCCTGCTTCAGCGTTTCCATCCAGCGGCCGGGGCGCGGCAACAGGCGGGCGACGGCCGGCACGAAGCCGATGAGCAGGAAGGGCAGGGCAAGGCCCAGGCCGAGTGCCAGGAAGATCAGGAAGGCGATCGCTACGGGTGCCGCGAAGGCGAAGGCGATAGCCGAACCCATGAACGGCGCGGTGCACGGGCTGGCGACCACCACGGCCAGCACGCCCGTGAAGAAATCGCCCGAGGCGCCGGAGCGCGAGGCGAGGCCGCTGCCGATGTTGCCCAGCGAACCGCCGATCTCGAACACGCCCGACATCGACAGGCCCACGGCGAGCATGACGTAGACCAGCAGGCCGATGGCGACCGGCTGCTGGAACTGGGCGCCCCACTGGATCCCGTGGCCGGCGGCACGGATGCCGACGATGATCACGCCGAGCGCGGCGAAGGCGACGAGCACGCCGGCGGTGTACCAGAGCGCGTGCTTGCGCGCGGCAGCGGGGCTTTCGCCACTCTCCAGCACCGTGATCGCCTTCAGCGACAGCACGGGCAGGACGCAGGGCATGAGGTTGAGCACCAGGCCGCCCAGCAGGGCGAGTCCGATCGCGGCGATGAAGCCGACCGGCGCATCGGAGGCGGCGGGCGTCAGGCCGGCCGGCGGCGGGGTGGGCGCCACTTCGGCCGGGGCGCTGGCCGGAGGCGCCTCGGTGGCGCCGCCGATCGTGGCCGCGTGGGTGGCGAGATCGATGCTTACCCGGCGGGTCATTACCGGGTAGCAGATGCCGTTCTCGAGGCAGCCCTGATAGGCCACGTCGACATCGACCTTGCCGCTCTTGCCCGCGCCGGTAAGCGGCACTGGCACTTCGACCTGGTCGAAATAGACGATGGTGTCGCCGAAGTGCTCATCGTGATGGGCGGTGCCACTCGGCCAGTCGGGCTCGCCCGCGCTGACGCCGGCAGGCGAGACCACCTTGATTTCGGTCTTGTCGCGGTAGAGGTAATAGTCCTTCGGCATCGTCCAGCGCAGCAGCAGGCTGTCGCCGCCCTTGACCAGCGCCTCGAAACGGAAGGCCTGATCGGCGGGCAGTGCCTGGGCTTCGGTACCCGGCAGCGAAGCCGGCGCCCCCAGTAGCGAAGCGCCGCCGGCAGCGGCTGGCGGCGCGCCGGCGGGCACCGCGGCCGGAATGGTCGACGGGCCGCCGATCGTGAGCTTCAGGTGCTCGGTGTTCGGCGGGTAGCAGATCTTCGGCTCGACCTCGTGGCAGCCCTGGTACTGGACGTCGAGCGCGAGCGTCTTCGTCGCGGCGTCGGCAAGCGTATAGGGCACGGTCGCCTCGATCTCGCCGTGGTAGATCTCCACGTCGCCGAGGTATTCGTCGTGCTTTTTGAGGCCGTCCGGGAGAGTCGGCTGGCCCAGCGTGGCGCCGGCGTCCGCCGCCTTGATCCTGATCCGGCCGCGGTAGAGGTAATAGTCGGGCGCGATGGTCCAGTGCAGCCTGACCGAACCGGGCTGGCTCGCGTCGGAGGTGAGGTGGAAGGCCTGGGTGACCGGCAGCAGGTCGTCTTCGGGATCCTGCGCGAAGGCCGGGGAAACGGCGAGCAACAGGCCGAGGGAGGCGACGAGGTTCCGCGCGAGGCGGGATAGCGGCGACATGGGGCTCTCCAGTAAGGCGTTGGTCATTATGACCGGGCAAACTCCAGCTGGCTTGCATCGGCGCCGTATGCTTTTTTGCACCGCGGCCCTTGAACGGTCCGCCGCCGCCGCCATCTGTCGACCATCCAGATAGTTCTTCCGATCCCGGGGCTGTTCTGGCTAAAATTCTGGCACTCACCCTGGGCAAGTGCTAACAGGGTGGCCTAAATTCCTTTCCCGTCAAACACATGTTTGGAGAAGTCATGAGCAAACTGCGCCCGCTGCACGATCGCGTCATCGTCAAGCGTCTCGAAGAAGAGCGCGTCTCGGCCGGTGGCATCGTCATCCCCGACAGCGCCACCGAGAAGCCCACCCGCGGCAAGGTCATCGCCGCCGGTACCGGCCTGCTGCTCGCCAGCGGCCAGCTCCGCCCCATGGGCGTGAAGGAAGGCGACGTGGTCCTGTTCGGCAAGTACGCCGGTCAGGAAATCAAGGTCGACGGCGAAGAGCTGGTCTTCCTGAAGGAAGACGACATCGTGGCGGTTCTGGAAGGCTGAGCCCCGGCTCGCCCCGTTCTCCCGACTCCCTCTACCTAACTATTCAAGGATTCAACGATCATGGCATCTAAAGAAGTCCGCTTCGGCGAAGACGTCCGCGCCCGCATGCTGAAGGGTGTCAACACCCTCGCCAACGCGGTGAAGGTCACCCTGGGCCCGAAGGGCCGCAACGTCGTGCTCGAGAAGAGCTTCGGCGTCCCGACCGTCACCAAGGACGGCGTCTCGGTCGCCAAGGAAATCGAGCTCGCCGACAAGTACGAGAACATCGGCGCGCAGATCGTGAAGGAAGCCGCCTCGAAGACCTCCGACGTGGCCGGTGACGGCACCACGACCGCGACCGTCCTCGCCCAGGCGTTCATCCAGGAAGGGCTCAAGGCCGTTGCCGCCGGCATCAACCCGATGGACCTCAAGCGCGGTATCGACCAGGCCGTCTCGGCCGCCGTCGGCGAGCTGAAGAAGCTGTCCAACCCGACCGCCGACGACAAGGCGATCGCCCAGGTCGGTACGATCTCGGCCAACTCCGATGCCAACATCGGCGACATCATCGCCACGGCGATGGGCAAGGTCGGCAAGGAAGGCGTGATCACGGTCGAAGAAGGTTCGGGCCTCGAGAACGAACTCGACGTCGTCGAAGGCATGCAGTTCGATCGCGGCTACCTGTCGCCGTACTTCATCAACAACCAGCAGTCGCAGCAGGTTGAGCTGGACGACCCGTTCATCCTCATCCACGACAAGAAGATCTCGAACGTCCGTGAGCTGCTCCCGGTGCTCGAGGCTGTCGCCAAGGCCGCCAAGCCGCTGCTGATCGTCGCCGAGGAAGTCGAGGGCGAAGCCCTGGCCACGCTCGTCGTCAACACGATCCGTGGCATCGTCAAGGTCGCCGCCGTCAAGGCGCCGGGCTTCGGCGATCGTCGCAAGGCCATCCTGGAAGACATCGCCCAGCTGACGGGCGGCACGGTCATCTCCGAGGAAGTGGGTCTGGCTCTGGACAAGGCCACCATCAACGACCTGGGTCGCGCCAAGCGCGTCGTGATCACCAAGGAAAACACCACGATCATCGACGGTGCCGGCGATGCCGAAGGCATCCAGTCGCGCATCAAGCAGATCAAGGCGCAGATCGAAGAGACCTCGTCGGACTACGACCGTGAGAAGCTGCAGGAGCGCGTTGCCAAGCTTGCCGGCGGTGTTGCCGTCATCAAGGTCGGCGCCGCGACGGAAGTCGAGATGAAGGAAAAGAAGGCCCGCGTCGAAGACGCCCTGCACGCCACGCGCGCAGCCGTCGAAGAAGGCGTGGTCCCGGGCGGCGGCGTCGCCCTGATCCGTGCACTCAAGGCGCTCGAAGGCCTCAAGGGCAAGAACACGGACCAGGATCTCGGCATCGCGATCACCCGTCGCACGCTCGAGGCTCCGCTGCGCGCCATCGTCACCAACGCCGGTGAAGAAGCGTCGGTCATCGTCAACCAGGTCAAGGCCGGTGAAGGTAACTTCGGTTACAACGCCGCCACCGGTGAGTTCGGTGACATGATCGCCTTCGGCATCCTGGACCCGACCAAGGTCACGCGTTCGGCCCTGCAGTTCGCGGCGTCGGTCGCCGGCTCGATCATCACGACCGAAGCGGCCGTGACCGAAGTGCCGAAGAAGGACGACGGCGCCGGCCACGGTGCCCCGGGTGGCATGGGCGGCATGGGTGGCATGGACTTCTAAGTCCTCGCCTTCCGGCTCGCTGTACGAAAGAGGCCCCGCTTGCGGGGCCTCTTTTTTTGCTTCGATGTGACTCAGCGCCGTTCGCGGTTCAGTACGCGATGGTCGCCGATGTCGGCGTCGTGCTCAGTCCGTAATTGCACTGCGGGTCGATGCCCGACGTATCGCTACCCTGCCACGGCGGTGACGCCACGCGCTGGTTGTTGCGGTCGTAGACCTCGATGTCATGGAAGGTGATCGGTCCTCCGGGATACTGCCCGCACGTCGCGACGCTGTACACCTCGAGCACACCACCGAAGACCCAGGTCAGATCCGCATACGGATTGGTCGTCAGCGAGCTGGTCTGGCCCGTGGTCGTGTTGCGCGAATCGATCTTCCACGTCGAACAGGCTTCGCCCGCCGCGCATGTGGAGTACGTATCGCCCACGACGTTGTCACCCGCGCTTGCCGGTATCGGATCGCTGTGGAACGTCGTGCCATCGACACAGCAGTTCCAGCTCGCCAGCGTCCACGCCTTGTCGCCGTAACCATTCCAGCCAAGCACGGGCTGAAGGATGGACTGTACGTTGGGCAACTGTTCCAGGCCGGGGAAGAAATAGATCACCTGGTCGCTTTGCGTCGTCGGCGCACTGGGCACCGTCCACGTGGCCACGATGCGACCGATCGGCGTGCTGCTCGCATAGTTCGCCGACTGCACCCAGCCGCTCTGCGCCGGTGGCGGCGTCGCCGCGGACCTTAGGGTATGGCGGCCGTCCGCTTCGACGCGCTCGCCCTGTAACGTGAAATTGGCCTTGCCGCAGGTAGCGGCTTTCTCCGTCGTGCCCGAGGCACGTTTAATCAGACCGTTTTTCTGGAGCTGGTCGCCTGCGTGCACGGTGGCGACGCAGTCGGGTGAGAAATAACCATTGGGTGTGACGACGTAATCGTCCGGAACGCCCGCGGGCTTCGCTGTGGCCGGCATGGCGCCGACGCGGGTGAGTTGAAGCGCGGGCGCTGCCTGCGACGTATCCGCCGCGCTGGCGCTCAGCGTTACGGAGAACATGGCCGCGATGATGCCCGCGCGCGCCACAACCCTGCCGATTGAAGCGAACCTCTTCATGCGTACGACTCCTGCGTTGGAAGGATATCGTCCATGTGCCGACGACCGGATGATCGACGTGCGTCCCCCAGGCTCCTTTGCACTACGACGAGTGCAGAGCCACGCTAACAGTGCGGTGACAGGTATTTTGTGACGCAGGCGCTATTTGAATGACAAATAGCTACGTATGCCATTTTTGCGCACGAAACCTTTGACCGCGGCCTACTGTACCGCACCGGACGCCGCGGCTTCTTCGGCTTCACCGGGCTGACGAGCGACCAGGTTCGGATCGGGCTGCGCGTATTTCGCCACCAGTGGATCGAGCTTCCGCTTCATGCGCAGCATCGCGACGTTGCGCATCGAGGTGTCGGTGAATTTCAGGCCGGCGTCTTCAGGCGCTTCCCTCGCATCGGGTGCGTGTGTCAGGGCCGCCAGTTGTCCACCGACGACCTGCGTCAGCGCAAAGTAGGCATCGTCATGCACGCCCGCCTGTTCCAGCAGTTTCCCCGGCAGCATCCACGATGCGAGATCGGTCTTTACCGGAGCGGGGCCGTCCTCGTGTGCGTCGATCAGGATGTACGGCACGGTCTGGGTCAGCATGTCGCGACCGTTGGTGAAGCCAGCCTTGGCGTAAGTCTCGGTCAATGCGGGCAGGTGGTCGCCGTAAAACAGCAGGAGCGTCGGACGCTCGCGCTGCTTCAGGAGCTCGGCGAGGCGTCCGAGCTCGGCGTCCGCGTGACGCATGTGATAGATGTAATTGCGCAGCTGCAGCTTGGCATCATCGCTGATGCCATCCGGCACGGGAATGGCGTCGCGCTCCTTCGTGTCGATGTTCACCGATTTGTCGTAGGGCCCATGCGCCTCCATGCTGATGGCGAAGACGAACCGGGGCGGCCCGTCATTCTTCAGCTGGCTCATGATTTCGTCGGTCATGGCGCTGTCGGCCATGTATTCGCCGTCCTTGCGGAAGCCCTTCGGGAAATCGGGCTGCGAAACGAAGCGATCGAAACCCAGCGATCTGAAGGCGGCCGTGCGGTTCCAGAAGCCGGCGTCGTTGCCATGCACGGCGATGGTTTCGTAGCCGTGCGAGCGCAATACGCGGACCATGCCCGGCATGACACCGGCCTGCATCTGCAGATACGGGAATTGCATCGTCGGGAAGTAGCGCAGCGACAAGCCGGTCAGGACTTCGAATTCGGTGCGGATGGTTCCGCCGCCAAAGGTCGGTACGTGCAGCTGGCCCGTGCCGGCATGCTCGGCCAGGCGATGCAGGTTGGGCGCGAAGTCCTCCTGCTCGATGCCCCTGATGACGCTGGGGTCGAAGAAGGACTCGCTCTGCACGATCACGATATCAGGCGTTTGTCGGCCATTGGTGGCGGCCTCCGCCATGTGCTGGCGCAGGTCGCCGCCGGTCGCGGCGATGAATTGCTCGGCCTCGGCGGGATCCGCTTTCTCCTTCTTGCCCGCGTTTTGCAGGCGGAACTGCATGATCGTGGTCACGACGCCGTTGTAGCCCGCGTTGGACGCGGCCGACCACGGCTGCATGCCAAGCCGGTCCTTGTTGTACATCTTCGACCACGCGGGAACGCCCGCGAGTAGCGTGCCGATCAATGCAAAAAGGGTAAGCCCGGTGATCAGTCGACGCCCGTGCGTGCGGCGCGCGAACAGCGCCGGCTCGAACCGGGCGACGATCGCGATGAGGCCGATGGTGCCGAGGATCGCGAGATACGGCAGGGGGCTCGAGGGCAGGTAGCCGCCGAGCAGGTGCAGGCCACCATTCTTCAGCTGACCCACCATGCGGAAATCCGCAGGTAACAATGGCGAGCCGAGATTCTTCATCTTGATGGCGCTTACCGCGAGCACGGCGCCCTGCACCATGAACGCGACGCCGAACGACAGCCATGCCCGTCGGGTCAGCACCAGAAGCAGAAAGGCGAGCATGAGCCCCGGCAAGGCGTTGGCGAACAGGTGCCACGGGCGGTCGGCCCAGACACTGCTGGCGACGCCGGGATTCCCATCGAGGAACCCGGTATAGAGAACGAACGCGACCGCGAGCAGGAGCGGCAAGGCGACCCGTCCGGCGATGTTACGCCAACGCGTTGAATTGACAGTCATAACGTCCTCTTGTCACGCCCCTGTCAGCGAGGGGGTAGGGACTGTAACGCAACGGACATGAACCGGTTGTCAGGCGGATGCGCCATGTCGCGACGAAAAAAGGTCATGATTCGTAAGAAAAATCTGAATCCTCTCACCCGGCCGCCACAGGCCTCGTCTCGGGCACAATGACCGCCTCATGAACGCTTCCACGCCAACACCGCGCGAAAGTCCCGAGCTCCGCGCCCTGATCGACCACCGTTACGCCGACGTGATGGCGGCGTGTCGCGCCGCACGCATCCCCCTGCACGATGACGCGGGCGTCGCCGAGCGTATCCGCCGCACGCTTCTCGCCTCGGACTTCGCTTTCGATGTCCTGCGACGTCAGCCCGAGTTGCTTGCGCCAGCGGGACTGGAGCGACTGCGCGGCAATGCCGATGCGAGCACGCGCGCCACCTCGCTCGATCTGCCCGCCGACGAAGATCGCTGTATGGCGATGCTGCGCCGTTTCCGGCACGCGGAGGCGCTGCGTATCGTGTTTCGCGACGTCAATGGGCTCGACGATGTCGATGACACTTTGTCGTCGACGAGCGCGCTGTATGAAACGCTGCTGTCGGCCGCCCTGCGCTGGTCGGAGCACTCGTTGCATGCGCGCTTCGGTCGCCCACGCGATGCGGCCGGTGTCGAACAGCGCATGGTCGTGATCGGCTTCGGCAAGCTGGGCGGCAACGAACTCAATTTCTCCTCGGATATCGACCTCGTGCTCGCCTACGCGTCCGGAGGTGAGACCGACGGCTCGCGTCCACTCGACAATGGCGAGTATTTCATTCGGGAAACGCGACAGCTCGTACGGCTGCTGGCCGAGCCGACGGTCGACGGCATCTGTGCCCGTGTCGACCTGCGATTGCGTCCGTTCGGCAACGCCGGGCGGCTGGCGTTGCCTTTCGCCGCCATGGAGCAGTACTACCAGCGCGAAGGCCGTGACTGGGAACGCTACGCGTGGATCAAGGCGCGACCGGTGGCGGGCGATCGCACGGCCGGTCGCGAATTGCAGGACATGCTGCGGCCGTTCGTTTACCGGCGCTATCTCGATTACACGGCGTTCGCCGGGCTGCGCGAGATGAAGTCGCTGATCGATGCGGAGGTGGCGAGGAAAGACCTTGCCGGCAACCTGAAGCTGGGTCCCGGTGGTATTCGCGAAATCGAATTCGTGGTGCAGCTCACCCAGATGATTCGCGGCGGTCGCGACCCGGCCCTTCGCGTGCGGGGACTGCTTCCCGCCCTGCGGGCGTGCGAGGCAAAGGGCTATATCCCCAAGGCGCGCGCGAAGCTGTTGCGGGAGGCTTATCTCTTCCTGCGCCTTCTGGAGAATCGTGTGCAGATGTTGCGCGACGCGCAGACGCACGATATTCCGGACGACGAGCTGTCGCGCGAGCGTCTGGCGCTGGGTCTGAACTACCCCTCGTGGGATGCGCTGGCCGAAGTCCTGACGCGTCACCGCGACGCGGTCTCGGCGGAATTCGCCGCGGTGCTGGTGCCGCAGGCAGGCGGAAAAGCCGTCGCGCCCGCCGCCGACGTGGAGTTGTGGGAGGCCGCGCGGGACGAATCGCTGGTGGCGGCGACGATGGAAGCCTCCGGTTTCCGGCCCGGACAGGACGTGGCGTCGGAGCTGATCAAGTTGCCTCGTGCGGCATCGGTGCGGTCGATGTCGGCACGTTCGTCAGAGCGCCTGCAGCGGCTCATGCCGCAGCTGATCGGTGCCGCCCGCAGCAGTGCGTCGCCGGCATCGAGTCTGTTGCGCATGCTGCGCCTGGTGCAGGCCGTCGCGCGCCGTTCGTCGTATCTCGCGCTGCTCGACGAGCAGCCCAGTGCGCGCCGTCGTGTCGCCACGGTCTTTGCGGACAGCGCGTTCCTTGCCGAGCGGGTGATTGCGCAGCCGCTGTTGCTCGACGACGTGCTCGATCCGCGCATCGATCAGCTGCCGCTGAAGCGCGCGGACATCGCGGTGGAGATGGCCCGCTCGCTGGGCACGCTCGACGAGCGCGACGCCGAGCACGAACTCGAGCGCATCAATGAATTCCGGTCCAGTATCGCCTTCCGGCTGGGTCTCGCTTTCAACGACGGTCGTGCCGACGCGACCGCCACGGCGCGTCGTCTCGCCGGACTGGCCGAGGCGGTGGTCGCCGCGGTGCTGGCGCTCGCCACGCGCGAACTGACCGCTCAGCACGGGCGCCTTCCCGGGGAGGGCAGCGGCTTCGCCGTGCTCGGCTACGGCAGCCTGGGCGGTGAAGAGCTGGGCTTCGCCTCCGACCTCGATCTTGTCTTCGTCTATGACGGCAAACGCGCCAATGCGATGAGCGATGGCCCGCGTCCGGTCGATGGCACCCGGTGGTATCAGCGTCTCGCCCAGCGTGTCATGCACTGGCTGAGCGCGCAGACGCATGCCGGCAAGCTCTACGATGTCGACACGCGTCTGCGGCCGGACGGTTCGAAGGGGTTGCTGGTCGCCAGCGTGGATGCCTTCGAGGCCTATCAGCGCGATCGCGCCTGGACCTGGGAGCATCAGGCGCTCCTGCGGGCTCGTCCGGTTGCCGGCGACGCGCGCGTGGGTGGCCAGCTGGCGGAGATCCGTCGGGAGATTCTTGCGACGCAGCGGGACGGTGCCCGGGTGTTCGCTGAAGTCAGCGCCATGCGGACTCGCTGGCGCGGCGAGCGCGACCGGTCGGATGCCGAACAGGTGGACCTGAAGCAGGGCGTGGGTGCGCTGATCGACATCGAGTTCATCCTGCAGGGCATGGTGCTTGCGCACGCCGCCAGCTGTCCGCCCATTCTTGATACGCCGGCCAGCAGCAGCCTGATCGACGTGCTGCGCGAGCAGGGGCTGCTGACCCAGTCGCAGGCGGATACGCTGCACCTGGCCCATGCGGATCTGCTCCAGGCGGGACTTACGTGCACGCTCGATCTCCGTTCGCGCATCGCGACCCGTACCCCGTCGCTCAGACGGGTGCTCGCTGGCGTGAGCCAGGTCGCGTCGGAGCTCGGCTTCGAGTTCGGTACGGCCGAGATCGCGTCGCAGGCTGTCTGAAGGGCCCGGCCGGCGGTATGCTGTCCGGCCGTCCACGGACCGATAACCGATGACCCGACTTCCGTTGCTGATCGACACCGACCCCGGCGTGGATGACGCGCTGGCGATCCTCATGGCGCACGCGCATACCGATGTCGCCGCCTTGACGGTTGCCGCGGGCAACGTAGGCCTCGGTCATACGGTGCGTAACGCCCGTACGCTGGTCGAACTGATCGGAGCGACGACGCCTGTGTTCGGCGGATGCCCGTCCCCGCTGGTGCGTGCACCCGATGAGGACGCCGCGTTCGTCCACGGCGCCGATGGCTTTGGCGATGTCGGCTTTCCTGAGCCCCAGCATGTCGCGGAGGCCGAGCACGCCGCGCTCGCCCTGATCCGCCTGACCCGGGAACGTCCGGACGAGCTCACGCTCGTCGCACTGGGTCCCCTGACGAACCTGGCTCTGGCCGTGCGTCTGGACCCGACGTTGCCTGCGCGCGTGAAGCGCCTGGTCATCATGGGCGGCGCCGTCACCGGTCACGGCAACACGGGGAAGATTCCCGCCGAGTTCAATATCGGATTCGATCCCGAGGCGGCGCACGTCGTCTTCGAGGCATTCGAGCACTTCGATCTGGTGGACTGGGAGGCGACCGTCCGTCACGCCTTCCCCGACGAGGTCTACGAGCGCTGGGTCGCCTCCGGCGATAAGCGCGCCTCGTTCTTCGAGAAGATTTTCGCGACGGCCCGCCGCTTCAACGCCGAGCACGAGCGTACCGGGTTTATCGCGGCCGACGCGCTGGCCATGGCCGTGGCACTGGATCCCGCCATGATCGTGCGGGCCGAAACCCGCCACGTCGCCATCGAGCTCGACGGGCGCCTCACGCGTGGCGCTACCGTGGTCGACTGGCATGGCCGTCTCGGCGGCAAGCCGAACGCCCGCATCGTGCTCGAGGTCGACCATGCCCGCTTCGGCGAGCTGATCGCGGGCGCACTGGGCGCCGTGTGAGATCCCGCCCGGGGTCCCGGCTTGCACGACCCCGGACCCCGGGCTACAATGCCGCTCTTTTCACCCCGCTATTTCTCAGGTTCAAGCCATGAAAGAGAACATTCATCCGAAGTACCAGTCGGTGGTCTTCCAGGACCTTTCGTCCGATTTCGCGTTCCTGACGCGTTCGACGATGTCCTCCAAGGAGACCGTCAAGTGGGAAGACGGTAACGAGTACCCGGTCATCAAGCTCGATATCTCGAGCCACTCGCACCCGTTCTATACCGGTAAGCAGAAGACGCTGGACATCGGCGGTCGCGTCGACAAGTTCCGTCAGCGCTACGGTCAGAAGTAAGACCGCACCATCCGCGCGCCGCCTGCGGGGTGGCGTGTCGCGAGGATAGAGGACACGGGGCGAGCCCATGGCTTGCCCCGTGTCTTTTTGCGTGTGCGATTTACACACGCGCCTAACGGACGTTTGAATCGTCGCTGTGTGATAATGGGGAACTTCGGTCGCGGGTTGCGGCCGGTACGGGACCTTCCCCAGGGTGCCGTTATTCCAACCATTGCTACGTCGTTCCATTGCGTGGAGCGGCGGGAACAAGCACAGAGGAGCTCGCCGTGTCCGACGCCAAAACCGTCAAATTGGTCGATGAATCCAACAAGCCCGTGAGCGAACTGCCGGTCATCGGCGGCACGCTCGGCGCCGAGTGCGTCGACATCGGCACGCTGTACAAGGACACCGG